>ENA-ORSB01001359-ORSB01001359.1-human-gut-metagenome-genome-assembly--contig:-NODE-1359-length-23216-cov-7.956867_pt1 | contig 23216 bp, 22 predicted proteins | sample MGYA00242180_ERZ509144 | MGnify/ENA primary metagenome ERZ509144 (study PRJEB26280, sample SAMEA2338661) | human gut metagenome | biome: human gut; feature: human-associated habitat; material: faeces...
AATAAAGGATTACTCTTGATTTTATTTGCTCTTTTGGTATAATAAATGCAAAAAAGGATTCATTAAGTATATAACTTAACGAAAAAAATAGTTGGTTTGTATTACTCTAACTCAACTATTTTAATTTTTATATTATTTTGCCAGCCTTCTTAGTCTTAATGCATTTAATGTTACAGTTAAACTGCTTATTACCATTGCTAAGCTTGCTATCATTGGGTTTATTGTTATTCCCCATTTACTAAACAATCCCATTGCAATTGGTATCATTAAGCTATTATAGAAGAATGCCCAAAATAGATTTTGTTTTATGTTTCTTATTGTTTTTTTACTGATGTTTATTAGATTTAGTATGCTGTTCAAATCATTTCTGGTTAATATTACGTCAGACGAATCCATTGCTATATCTGTTCCACTATTTACACTAACACCTATGTTACTGCTTGCAAGTGCTGGACTGTCGTTTATTCCATCTCCACACATCATTACATATTTGCCTTCTACTTTCAGTTTTTTTACTACCTCTGTTTTTTTACGAGGTGTAACATTTGATATCACTGTAGTTATGCCTATCTCTTTAGCAATTTTTTCGGCTGTTTGTGTGTTATCTCCTGTTAACATTACAGTCTCTATTTTATTTTTATTCAGCTTACTTATTACTTCTTTTGAATTTTCTCTTACAATATCGTTTACACCGATAATTGCTGAAATTTCATTGTTTATTACAACATAAATTATGCTGTTTCCTTCTTTTGCAAGCTTTTCTTCGTCTTGTTTATGACTGTTTTTCACATCATATTTATCTAATATTTTTGAATTGCCTAATATTACCGCATTTTCAGCTATCATTCCAATTATTCCATAGCCACTTACATCTTTAAAATCTTTTACTTCAAGAACTTCAATTTTATTTTCGTTTAAGTAATCTTCAAAAGCTTTTCCTATTGGATGTGTCGACTTTTTCTCTAAGCTTCCAACTATTTGCATAAGTTCTTTTTCTTGCATTTTGCTATAATTTATTATTTTGGCTATTTTTAGCTTACCATATGTTAATGTTCCTGTTTTATCAAACACAACTGTCGTAGTCTTTTCGGCATTTTCTAATATTTCACTTTTCTTTACAAGTATTCCATTATTGGCACATACACCTTCAGATACAACAATAGCAAGTGGAGTTGCCAGCCCCAAGCTACAAGGACATGCTACAACTAATATAGTTACAAACACATTTATCGCTATAGAAACAGTGTTTCCTAAAATTAGATATGCAATAAATGTAATTATTGCAATTAGTATAACTGCTGGTACAAAGTATCCACTTACAGTATCAGCCACTTTTGCGATTGGAGCTTTAGTGTTAGTAGCCTCTATTACGAGTCTTACAATTTCAGAAATAGTCGATTCCTTTCCAATTTTTTCGGCTTCATATTCAATATATCCATCATAATTTATACTTCCGGCTATTACCTTGCTTCCTTCTGTTTTACTTGCCGGCTTGCTTTCTCCAGTAATAAAAGATTCGTCAAGATGTGCTTTTCCATTTATTATTTTTCCGTCAACCGCAATCTTTTCACCAGGTTTGCTTACAACTATATCACCTTTTTTTATTTCATCTATTGTAACCTTTTTTTCTTCTCCGTTTACTTTAATAACCGCTTCTTTAGGTGTTATTTGTACTAATTTTTGAATTGCTTCTTTCGTCTTATCTTTGCTAATTCCATCAATATATCTTCCTAATTTGATGAAAAATATTACAATTGCAGCAGACTCAAAATATAAATTTTCTACATATTCATGATGTCCTTTTGCAATCATGTACATTCCATAAATACTATACAAAATGCTTGTAATAACACCCATTGCAACAAGTGTATCCATGTTTGGAGCCTTATGAATTAAGTTTTTAAAGCCACTTTTAATAATATCAAATCCATACACAACGAAAGCAATCGTTAGTGCAAGCAAAGTTCCAGCATAAATTAAAGGATGCATGTGCATATCTAAAAACGAAAAGTTTGGAAGTCCAATCATATGCCCCATAGAAATATACATAAGAGCCACTGCTAAAACAGAAAATATTATAAATTTAACTTTTTCATTTTTATTTTGTTTCTTTTCACTATTTTCATTATAAATGCCTAAGCTCTTAAATCCCGCTTCTTCAACAAATTTTTCAAGAGTTTCCAAATTTAAAATATTTTCATCATATTCAATTAGGGCATTTGCCATTACAAGATTTACTGTTGCACTTTTAATTCCATTTTGTTTATTTAAATATTTCTCCAATCCGTTAGAACACGCACTGCACGTCATTCCATCTATAGAAAGAACAACCTTTTTCAAAAAACTTCACCTCTTCTATTTTACATCAAATCCTATATTTTCAATTTTTTCTTTTATTTTTGATTCTTCTATTCCATCTTCTGCTTCTATCTTTACAGTTCCAGTCGTATGGTCTGCCTTTACACTCTTTATTCCATTCATATTTTTTACTGCATTTTGAATTCTGTTTTCACAGCCTATGCACATCATTCCTTCTACTTTTAAATTAATTTCTTTCATTTTAAATTTCCTCCCTATATTTATTAATTTGCCCAATTGTTGGCAATTTATTTGTTAAACCTTTTAAATAAACTCGTTAGCTCATCTATAATCTCCAAGTTTCCTCTTTCTAAATCATCACTTACACAAGTATATAAATGATTTTCTAATATGTGATTTGACAGGCTTCTTATAGAATTTTCTACTGCCGATAGTTGAATTAAAACATCGTTACAATATCTATCTTCATCTATCATCTTTTTTATCCCTTTTATTTGCCCTTCAATTCTATTCAGTCTATCATTCACAATCTTTTTTTCTTCCTTTGTACGATGAGTTTGTTTATGACAACAATTTTTATCTTCTATAATTTCATCACTCCCTTTCTCAACTTTCAAACGCTATTATATACCCCAGTATGGTATTTGTAAATAGAGGGGTATATAGAAAAAGCCATTCATACGAATGACTTTTTAGCTACATATATCAAATTTAATTTTTCGCCCAAAAAGGGGCGTCCCTATTGGGCGATTTTTCTTAATACTGTTTTGTTTTCTTTTAAGCTTTCTGGTACGTTTATTACTCTTTGGTTAGAAGAGCCTCTCCATTCTAATGTTGGATTGTGTAGTGCATCTACATATTGACCGTCTACTAAGACATCTACGTATTTCAAAGCCTCTTTGTCTTTTAGGTCTTTTTCAAATGTGTAACCTGACCATACCCATACGTTTTTTTCTGGATATTTTTCTTTGAATGCTTTTGCAAGTTCTTTTGTTCCTTCTATGTTCTTTGGGTGCATTGGCTCTCCGCCTAAAATTGATAAGCCTTCTATGTTTGGATTATCACATAATTCTAGTACTTTATTTATTGTATTTTGTGTAAATTCTTTTCCACCTGCAAAGTCGTGTGTTTCTTGGTTGAAACATTTTGGGCAATTAAATGCACAACCTTGCATAAATATTGATACTCTTACACCTGGTCCATCTGCTATGTCCATTTTTCTTATTTTGTTATATCTCATTTTTATTCCCCCATATTCGTAATTTTCAAAATGAAAATATTTAAAAATTATAGTATTTATATGCCAGTAACCATTATTCTTAAGAATGGTTATGCGTAGCTTGAATTTCTACGCACAACCAATTCTAACATTTTCTATTTTGATGTTACAGCTTCTTTTTCTTCACTATGCTCATGTTTTTCGCATCCACATTTGCATTCATCTTCTTCAACATAATCTTTATTATCTATGTGAAGTACTCTTTCTTTTATTTCTTGAGTTCTTCCTTTGTTCCAGAAGTTGCTTCCTATATATCCACAAGTTCTTCTTGCGACATTTAATGTGTTGTGGTCTCTGTTTCCACAATTTGGGCAATACCATTCTAGATTGTCATCTATTAGTATTTCTCCTGTATATCCACATTTTTGGCAGTAATCAGATTTTGTGTTTAATTCTGCATACATGATGTTGTCATAAATAAATTTCATTATTTGAAGTACTACTTCCAAGTTGTTTTGTAAGTTTGGAGTTTCTACATAAGATATAGCTCCTCCTGGGCTTAGTCTTTGGAATTCACTTTCTAGTTTTAACTTAGAGAACGCATCTATTTCTTCAAATACTGGAACATGGTATGAATTTGTTATATAATTTTTGTCTGTTATTCCCTTTATTTTTCCGAATCTCTTTTGTAGACACTTTGCAAATTTATATGTTGTAGACTCAATTGGTGTACCATAAACACTGTAATCTATGTCTTCTGCTTCTTTCCATTCTGCACATTTTTCATTCATTTTCTTCATTACTTCTATGGCAAAATCTTTTCCGTCACCATTATCTGTATGGCTCTTGCCTGTCATATATTTAACACATTCGTATAATCCTGCATATCCTAAAGATATTGTAGAATATCCACCATGTAATAATGGATGAATGCTTGCACCCTTTGGTAATCTTGCAAATGCTCCATGTTGCCATAGTATTGGGGCAATATCACTTGTTGCTTTTGCAAGTCTTTCGTGTCTTACTTGTAAAGCTTTGTGGCAAAGTTCAAGTCTTTCATCATATATTTCCCAGAATTTCTTCAAATCTTTTCCTGATGATAAAGCAACATCAACTAAGTTAATTGTTACAACACCTTGATTAAATCTACCATAATATTTTGGCTTCTTTGTAACTGGGTCTATATAAGGAGTTAAGAATGAACGGCAACCCATACATGGATAACATTGTCCATCTCCATTTGCATCTACTTTCATTTGCTTCATTATTTTCTCTGATATATAATCCGGAACCATTCTTTTTGCTGTACATTTTGCTGCAAGTTCTGTCAAATACCAGTATTTACTGTTCTCATGTATATTATCTTCCTCTAACACATAAAGAAGTTTTGGGAAAGCTGGTGTAATATATACACCTTTTTCATTTTTGAATCCTAATATTCTTTGGTTTAGGAATTCTTCTATTATCATTGCTAATTCTTCTTTATACTCGTCTGTTTCTCCTAAATACATACAAACAGATAAGAATGGAGCCTGACCATTTGTATTAGTCATTGAGTTTACTTGATAGTTGAATGTCTGAACACCATCAGCGACTTCTTTTTTAGTATCTTCTTTTGCAAACTTCTCGCATTGTTCTTTGCTTAATCCATTTTCTTTATATTTTTTGTAATATTTTTCATAGCTACTTCTTACAAATGGAGCCAAATGTGCAAGTGAAACAGTAGCACCACCATATGTAGAAGATGTAACAGCAAGTATTATTTGTGTTGCAATTGTACATGCTGTAATAAATCTGTGAGGCTTTTCAATCATAACACCATTCATTATAGTACCATTTTGAAGCATATCCTCTAGGTTTATTAATTCGCAGTTTGTTAAAGCATTTTGTGCAAAATAATCAGCATCGTGGAAATGTATAATTCCTTCATCATGAGCTTTTACAACATCATCTGGAAGTAAGAATCTTCTTGTTATATCTGTACTTGTTATTCCTGCTAGATAATCTCTTTGTGTTGTGACTACTCTCGCATTTTTGTTGGCATTTTCATTATTCCAGTATTCACTCTCTCCATCGATTAGCTCTTTAATAGTTTGATCTGTTGTGTTAGCTTTTCTAACAAGAGCTCTTGTATAACGATATGTAATATATTGTTTAGCAAGCTCATATCTTCCTATTTCCATAAGCTTTTGCTCGATTATATCTTGAATGTCTTCAACTAATATTCTAGATTTTCTTAAATCCTCTATATATTTTATTATTTCATCAATTTCTTCGTCTGTAGCTTTTTGTTTTTTTGAAACTTCATTATTTGCTTTTTTTATTGCAGTTCTAATCTTTTCAGCATTGTACTCAACTATTGTTCCATCTCTTTTTATTACTTTCATTGTTAACACACATTCCTTCCCCAAAAATATTTCCTAGATTTGAAAATTATAATTATTTTTCAATCTATTGCTTTGCAATTTATGACTATTATTATACCTCAACTTTTTACTTTTTCTGTTGCAAAAGCAACAATTTTGCTTTTTTATTTTTTATTTTTTTATTCTCCTTTAGGCTCTAATAGAATATGTTTTGTTACATTTTTGTTACAATCTGCCGTTTTTTGTAAACGCTAATTCAACAGTAAAAAACAGAAATAATTTATTAAAAATCATCTCTGCTTTTATCAATTTTTAATTATTTTATTAGCTTAAACATTTTCTGTTTCAGTTGCAACATTATTTTCTTCTTGCTTTGCTTCTTCTGTTTCTTTGCTTACAGGGTTAGTTCCAAATGAAAACATCTTTCTTTCTGCTTTAGCTCTTCCTTCAAACTTTTTGTTAAATTCCTCTTTTGCACTATCTAATGCGTCTTGCATTGCAGTAAACATTTCTTCAACATCTTCTTTTGTAAAATCATAAACGCTACTTCTTGCCATTGGCTCTAATATTTGAATGTCATGCATTACTTTATTTACTCTTTTTCCTGCGTTCTCCATAAATTTAGCTCTTTTTTCTTCGTTTACTTCCATTTTACTTTCTCCTTCTATATGTATTAATTTGTTTTCATGACTTTTGTTATAACACAAAAAAGTGCATAAATCAAGAAATGAAAACAAATTTTTATATTATTTCGTCCTCTCCACTATTTCTACTATATCTGATATATACTGGCTTAACACCGGTATATTCAGCCTTATTATTTTCTGCATTACATATATTATTAATGCTGTAATTATCGAAAATCCAATTCCTATTCCAATTCCTTTTGATATTCCAGACATAAAATTTCTAACAAGATATTTTCTTGAATCACCTGCAATTTCGATTAATTCCAGTACCTTGTTTTTATTTAATGTATTGTTTAAATTATTTAATTGTATTAATAGTTTTTCCTCTAATTTTTTCTTGTGATAATTTTTAGAATTTATAGCTAGTTGCATCATTTTTGAATTATCACATTTAAATCTTTCTATTTTTTTATTTTCTTTTAATCTTATTTTTTTCATAATAAAAGAGCCACCTTTTTATTATGATGACTCTTTTTACTATTATTTATTCAGTTACATTTGTAACATTTTCATCAACTAATTCATTTATTGCAGTTGTATTATTTTTTCCGTTTTCTCTTGATTTTTTGTCTATTCCTTTTTTCACTTCTTCTAATCTGTTTATCAAATTTTGCAATCTTTTTGTGTCTTTTCCTATTTGTTCCCAGTCATTGCTTTGTGTTGATGTTTTTAAATTGTTATTTGCTTTTATTATTAAATCTGCAAGCTCATCTAAACTATCTGTGTTCTCTATTTCAATATCGACTGCATATTGTGAAACTAAATTTGAAAGTGCTTCGCTAAACGTATTTCCTATTGCAACTTTATTTCCAGATGCAACTACCACTTTCTTTAGCACTGGCAATGAGTCTGTTTCATTCACAAATTGTTGATATATTGGTTCTACATATAATAAAGTATTGTTTATTGGCACTATTATTATATCTTTAGAAAGCTTTGTTCCTGAAACATTTAAGTTTTCTATTTCCTTTGCAATTGTCTCGTCTTGTCCTAATTGTGTATCTAATTGCATTGGTCCTAAAACATTGCTATCTGTTGGATAGTTGTATAACTTTAATACATTGTTTCCATTTTCATCAGTCGAACCAACTAAATATGCTGTTACATTCTGTTTTTCATATGGTGTAAATGGTATTACTAAGCCTAATCTTGATGTTGTACTGTCTGTTGTTTTTACCATTGTATAATATGGGTTTATTTCAGTTCCTTTTGTAGATGAAACTTTGCTACTTGCATTATGTGTTGCAATATCCCATACATCATCTCCCCTGTATAATACATCTGGTTGAATATTGTGGTATCTTTTTAACACTTTTGCTTGAATGTTATACAAATATTCTGGGTATACAAAATGGTCTGATATTTGTTCTGGTATCTCTTCTTTAGAGAATAAATCTGGATATATTTTTTCATATACCATTGCAATCGGATCTGTTTTATCTGTTCTATAGAATGTTACATCACCAGTATATGCATCTATTATTACTTTTACAGAATTTCGTATGTAATTAATTTCATCTTTCGATATACCATTTTCCTCTAGAACTGTTCTTTGTGAATATGGATATTCGTTACTCGTTGTATATGCATCAAGCACCCAAACAAGTTCTCCATCGTTTGTAACAACCATATATGGGTCATCATCATATGTTAAATATGGCATTATTGTCTTTGCTCTTTGAATTATATTTCTGTTTGTTAAAATTTTACTATCGCTCTTTACATTTCCTGAAAATACTAGCTTTGCGTCTTTTTCTCTTATTGCTAAAACTAATCTATCTAAGAAATTTGCCTTTAATCCAGCATCTCCGTCATATACATTCTCTGTATTTTTCAAAGCATCTTCTGTTGGATAATCAAACTCTTTCTTGCTATTGCTATTGGTTACAACTGTATCGTTTGTCTCCAATCCAAAATAAATTCTTGGTTCATTTATATTTAGCACTTCATCAGTTTGGTCAAATGCTTTTTGAATATGGTTTATATTTCCAGAATCTGTTGTTGATGTTGCAGATGTTATTATTGCTCCGAATCCATGTGTATATTCATATGTTTTATTATTATATGTTCCCTTCGAGCTTGCAATTTCTCTTGGAGTTACATATACTAATTGCTCTTTTCCAGAAATATTGTATAGCCCAATTTGAGTTGACCTAAAATTATAATATCCTTTATTCTTTTGAGAGCCCTCTAAATCTTTTAAAACTGTTGACGCATTTGCAATTGGAATATTTTGAATTGTTTCAATATTTTCAGTAATATCATTTTGAGTAATTGTTCCTCCGTCTTGAACATTAACTTCATCTATATTTATTCCATATGCAATTTTTGTATTATTTATATTATTTTCGATATATTTCTTTTCCTTATCAAGTTCATTTGAATTTACAAATATTAAATTAAATCCAAGCATTACTAATAATAAAGATACTAAATATCCTGGAACAACTAATATTGAACCTATTACCTTTTTAGTTCTTCCTTTTTTGAATTCTTTTATTGCCTTAAATACTGAAACTATCATAATTACAGATAATGCAATATACCCCCAGAATCCGATTGTTGTTTCTGTAATTCCGGCTCCAAATATTGAATAATTCTCTGATTCATCATTATTTAATACTATAAATTTTTGTACCCCAATATCTAAAGTTCCAATAAGCATCAATATTGCAAATAAAACTATAATTACTTTTAAATAACCAAGTGCATTATTTAATAGTCCGCTCTTTTTTACCGATTCTCTCGATATTCCATCAAAACAAATATTAAACACTATTAAATAGTACAAAGTTGCATATACTACTGCTGCAATCATTGCAATTAATGCATATATAGTTATAAATTTTAAGAATGGTAATATAAACACGAAAAATCCTATATCTAAGCCTAGTGCAGGGTCAGTTGTAACAAATTGTGTATTAAAGAAACATGGTAATGCTTTTTCTACTATCATTCCAGTAGTTCCAATTGTTACTAATGTTGCAAATATAAACGAAATTGATTTTTGTGGAAGCTTTGGCATTTCTTTCTTTTCGTCTTCAAAAAATACCTTTAGGCCTCTTTTTACCTTAGTTGTTGTTGTATATGTTAATGTAAATATTGCCAAGAAATTAACAACAGCTGCTATCCCTCTATACTTCATGTTCTGCCAGAACATAGAGATGTAGTTCTCGCCAATCTCTTTTATTTCTAAGAATTCGCCTCTCTCAACTATATAAATAATTAATAAGGCAATTGCTAAAACAGCTAGAACAAGTTTCTTTCTTGTTTTTCTTTTTTTAGTAGTACTCTCTGTTTCAGTATTTACAGGCTTTGCTTGTTGTGTTGTTTTTGTTTCTTCTTGTTGCTCTGCTTTTACTTCATTATTAGATTTTACTTGTTCATTACTGTCTTGCTTTTTATCATTCTTTTTTTCTTTAGCTTCTTCTTTTTTATTCTCTTTAATTTCTTCAGTTTTTGGTATTTTTTCTTCTGCTTGTTTTACTTCTTTCTTTTTCTCTTCCAAGCTATATTCCTCCAATCCTTAAATTAAAGCCTTTACAAAATCTTCGCTATTAAATATTTCCATGTCGTCAACTTGTTCTCCAACACCTATGAACTTTACAGGCACTTTGTTTTCATTTACAATTCCTATTACAGCTCCACCTTTTGCAGTTCCATCAAGCTTTGTAAGAACTATTCCTGTAATATCTACTGTTTCTTTAAAAGCCTGAACCTGTGAAATTGCATTTTGACCAGTCGTTGCATCAAGCACCATAAGTACTTCTTCTGATGAATCTGGTAATTCTTTGTCTATTACCTTTTTTATTTTAATTAACTCGTCCATCAAATATTTCTTATTGTGAAGTCTTCCTGCCGTATCGCAAATTAAAACATCTGCATTCTTTTCTTTAGTAATTTTAATTGCATCATATACAACCGATGCAGGGTCAACTCCCTCTTCTCTTTTTACTATATCGCATCCAACCCTGTTTGCCCAAATTTCAAGCTGTTCAACAGCTGCTGCTCTAAATGTATCTGCTGCTGCGACAACAACTTTTTTACCATCTTTCTTTAATCTGTTTGCAATCTTACCAATCGAAGTAGTCTTTCCAACTCCGTTTACTCCAACTACTAAGATAACTGCTGGCTTAGTTTCTAGCTTTAGAGTGTTATCTGTAGCATCAAAAATCTCTTGAATCTCTTTTCTTAGAGCCTCTCTAACACCTTGCTCGTCTTTAATATTTTCTTTCTTAACTCTTTCTCTTAAATTATTTATAATTGTAGCAGAAGTATTAGCTCCAACGTCAGACATAATTAATGCTTCTTCTAATTCTTCAAGCAAATTTTCATCAACTTTTCTAAAGTTACTAAATATATCATTCATCTTCTCGTCAAAAGATGTTTTTGTTTTATTTAATCCATTTTTTAATTTATCAAAAAATCCCATAAAAAAATCCTTTCATTTAATGTATTCATACCATTCTATTATACATTAAATTTAAGGAAATTTCAATGGTTTTCACTCAATCGAACATCCCTTTATGACAATTGCATAAAGTAAATAAAAATTTCTAGAGTCATTATGTGATTCTAGAAATTTCTTTATTCTAATTAATTTCTGTGCCACCCCATTCAACAGCTACAAAACCATTTCTTTCTGGTGTTTTCAATTTCTGTTCTTGAACTTTAATAGGATTTTTCAATCCCTTATATGTCATAAGAACTCTTATTAATGAATCTGGCTCAGTTGAAAATTTTAATGCATATTTTCATTTATTTCTTCCATTGTTGCAAATCTTATATAATTATATTTATTTTCTTGCAATTTTGGTAGCCAATATACAATAAATTCTTCTGCTTCTCTTTCATTCAATCCAAGTAATGCAAGCTTATCTTCTAAAAATTCTGCCACATCTGTGCCTTTCACTTCTACATCATACATTACATCAGGAATCATCACTATTTCTAAATTGTTACTAGCAAAAAATTCATCATTATATTTTTCACCTAAAACTAAAACTTCTCCATCATTCTTCCTTTTTTTATGCATTTAAACGTTTAAAATTAATAAGTTAAGATTCTTATGCTGCCCATTACTAATGTTATCTTTAACATTAAATGTTTCCTTAACTGCAGTTCTTTACAAGGACTGCGTTGAAAAGCAATTAAATAAATACAAATAAACATTTCTACTTTTGGTCGAAGTGAATGTTTTATTAAAACTCTATTTAGGTAAAACCGTATCTATCAAAATTGTCATTTACCATTTTCATTAACCGTTTTTTCAACTGATTTAACATACTTTTAACTTTGTTCATTATCTTTGCAAAAATATTTTTTTCTTCAACTTTTATAAGTTCCATATTTTCACTTGTATTTTCTTGAATGTTATCGATTTTTGTATTATCTTTTTTTATTACATTTTTTAAATTATACTCCTGCTGTTTATTGCTTTCTCTAATTCTATCATTTTGCTTCAATAACGCTTTTAAAGTTACTTTCTTGTTTTCTGATAGAAAATAATCATTATACAAAGCTATAATAATTGCATATGCTTTTCGAGATATATTATTTTTTGATATATCTTCTGTATCTTTTATCTCAAAATTATAATTTGGATCTTTGTTCTGTTTAAAAAATTCTATTTTTTCTGTTGGAATTCGACTTAACTGCTCTTCCGGAAAACACTTCAATAATTCCAAAACTTCTGTATACACCATCGCATACGTTACCATATTATTTTTCTCCTCTGTCCTTCTCTTGTGTACCTTTAGATAAACTATTTGCAGCTTGTTCAACTTCTTCATTACCAATTTGCAAGCTTTGTAATCCTGTTCTTACTATATTAGTAATATTAATTTTTCCCTTGTTCTGTTCAAATGATTGTGGATTTTGAGTTTCTTCTCTTTTACTGTAATTGTTTTCTTTTTCTCCAATTAGCCCTCTATTTTTCGCTTCATTTTGAAGTAATTTTATTGTCTCTGGATTTGTAACTGTAACATAATTTCCTTTTTGTAAAGCTTCCCTAAAATCATTAATCCTTTTGATTAATTCTGCATTACTTAATTGAGCTATTTCTGCTGCTTTATCAGATTTTTTCTTGGTTTCTTCTCTGTATTTTGCAACATCATGGTGAAGCTGTTCGTTTGTTATGCCTCTTCTTTCCATTTCATCCGCAATTTCTGTTATATCTACCATATTATGTTCTGTTCCATCTACGCCTGCAACTGCTTTCAACATACTGTTATAAGCTTCATAAAATTGTTCATCACTCATTGATTCCTGTTTAGCAACCGATTCATTACTTTTTTTCTCATTTTCTTCATTTTTGTTTTCTTCAGCTAATCTTACATTCATAGCCTTTTCAATCATAGGTGCAAGCTCCTGAACTTGCTCAGCTCTAATAAGCCCTTTTTCTAATAAGCTTGCTATATGTTCAACTAATTCTTCACATACCAAATTTTGAATTTTCTCTTTGTTCATATATTATCTCCTTATCCAACAATTATCTTGATTTCATATATTTTTTTTAATTTGGAGCCAATAAGCAGAATCGAACTGCTGACCTACGGGTTACGAATCCGTTGCTCTACCAACTGAGCTATATTGGCATTTTCTCTTGCGAAATCTATTGTAACACATATCAAAAAAAAATGCTAGCCTATTTTTATAGTCTAGCATACTTTTTATGTTTTATCTGCCACCACAGCATCCGTTGTTTGTAAATAATAGTAAGAATATTATTATGAAGAATAAAATTCCGCTATCTCCGCATCCGCAATTGTTTCCGCCAAATAGTCCACCAAATGGTCCGCATCCACAACCTTCATTGCGTCCACATCCTCCTCTTGGTCCTTCGTCACATCCGCAACTTCCACTGTTGCATCCACCTCTATTGTCGTCTTGCATTTTAGATTCCTCCTTTTTTGTTTTATATAATATAGTATGAATTTTTCGCAAAGTGTGTTACAATATATAGAGTTGTAAAATTGAGGTTGAAATTTATTAACTTTCTACCTCGAAGGAGGAATAAATTTATACATGAATAACGAAATTAATATAGTTCCAGAGTTATTGGTTCCTGCTGGAGATTTTGATTGTGTTAGAGCCGGAGTTCAAAATGGTGCTGATTGCATTTATTTTGGTGCTAACAGTTTTAGTGCAAGGGCCAGTGCGAAAAATTTTTCTTTGGAGGAAGTTGCAGAAGTCGTAAAATATTGTAAACTAAGAAATGTAAAAACTAATCTAACATTGAATACTTTAATTACAGATGATGAGTTTGCCGATGCCATTAAAGTTGCCGAATCTGCTTATAAATGTGGAGTCGATGCAATTATTGTTCAGGACCTTGGTCTTGCTAAATATTTAATTACTCATTTTCCTGGTATGGAAATTCACGGAAGCACTCAGATGTCTGTTCATAATTTAGAAGGCGTATTAGAACTTGAGAAACTTGGATTTTCAAGAGTCGTTTTATCTAGAGAAGTTCCAATTAACGAGATTGAATATATTAGAAATAATTGTAAAGTTGACCTAGAAATATTTGTACATGGTGCACTTTGCATCTCATACTCTGGTCAGTGTTTATTTTCTAGCTTGGTTGGAGGGCGTTCTGGTAATAGAGGAAAATGTGCTCAGCCATGTAGACTTCCTTATGAATTGCTAGAAGATAAAAACGGTACTGAAAGCGTTCTTGATAAAGGCTATTTACTTAGTCCACGAGACCTTTGTTCTCTAGACGCCTTGCCTGCTCTAGTAAAATTAGGTATAAATTCTTTTAAAATTGAAGGCAGAATGAAGACTCCAGAATATGTTGCAACTGTTACAAGAATTTATAGAAAATATATAGACCTTGCTTTGTCTGGCAACAAATATGTGGTTGATGAAGCAGATAAATTAGACTTACAGCAAGTGTTTAATAGAGGCGGATTCTCTAGCGGACATTTATTATCAGAGCCAAACAGAAAGTTAATATTCAAAGACAAGCCAAATAATATGGGATTGTATTTAGGAAATATATCAAACTACAATGCCAACAGAGGGCACATCACATTAAAACTAAATCAACCTGTCGGAATCGGAGATACCATAAGCATTGACGGTGAAACTGGAACATACACTATTTCTGAACTAATAAAAGGCAATACAAATTTGAAGAATGCAGAAATCGGTCAAATTGTAAAACTTGGACGAATGAAAGGAAAAATTAGAGCTGGAGCAAAAGTGTATAAACTTTCTAGCAAAGCTTTAAATGACCAAACAGATAAAACATTTGCTCCAAATTGTGAAAACAAAAAAATTTCTGTAACCTGCTCTGTATCTGTAAAAAAGGACAAGCCTATCTCTATAACTTTAGAAACGAATACAGCACCATTCTATAATAATGTTTCTGTAAAATTTGTTTCTGATATTGTACCAGAAGTTTCGATTAATTCGCCAATAACAGAAACAAGAATTACAGAACAATTAAATAAGCTTGGAAATACTCCATATATATTTGAAAAATTGAATATCAATTTAGATGAGAATTTGCACATTCCTAGTATAAGTGCTTTAAATAATGCACGTAGAACAGCAATTAATATGTTGCAAGAAAAAATAATGAATAAATTCTTAGAAAGAAGAAACGAGAACTCATCTAAGCAGGTAGTGTCTCTTACTTCTTTACATGATGGAAAATGTTCAGTTGAAAATACTAATAATGTACTTCAAAGGGAAATTAGCATTTTATTAGAAAATATTAATTTAGAATATGATTATACTCAGCTTGAAAATGTTGATAACATATACATTCCTTTAAAATTTTTCTTGAGCAAAAAATACAATACATTATTATTCAATTTATCGCGAAAATTTGATTTGTACATATATATGCCAACAATAATAAAGCCAAACTATAAAAATTTATTACTAAACAATATTGATAGCATCGTGTCAGACTATGAAATTAAAGGATTTGTAATATCAAACATTTCTGGTTTTGAGCTTTTGAAAAAATATATTGGTAATGAAAAATATACATTTATCGCAAACTACACAATGAATATATTTAATGAATACAGCATTCAAGAACTTCAATCACTTGGAATAAATATAGTAACACCATCTGTAGAATTGAATAAATCTATTTTACAGAACTTATGTAGCAACAGTCCTCTACCAGTAGAATTAATAGCATATGGAAGAAATGTGCTAATGAATTCATCTTATTGTCTACTTGGGAAAAGCAATAAATGCTATCCAAAGTGTGACATGAAATGTAAAAACTGTACATCTTCTGCATTTGCAAGTCTACCAGACAATTTAAATACGTCAGTTACAGATAATTCATGCACTGCAAAATACTATATAAAAGATCGTCTTGGATTTAAATTCAGAATAATTCCAGACAATATCCAAACCGTTACATCAATTTACAATAGCAAAATAACTTCGATAGATACACATGATTTTAAGATTTCAGCTGTCAGAATAAATATACTTGATGAAAATATAGAGGAAATAAATAATATAGTAACTTCAGTGAAAAATGGTAATAAACTAGAAGGAAAAGAATATACAAACGGAAATTTAAACAGAGAAATTTAAAACTCGCCCAATAGGGACGCCCCTATTGGGTGAGTTTATCTATAAATAATTATAAATTTTAATAATTATGCATTGCTGTTAATTTTATAATTAAATCCATGTTGTCGTCTTCTGCTGCTTTGTTTCTACGCAATTTTCCACATTTTTTACATTTAAAAATTATTACATAGCCTTTTTTACTATCTATTTCAGCTCCTACTGGAACTAAATCTCCATGGCATTCTTCTGCCCTATCTCCCGGATTTACATCTACATGTTTTGAATGTAAGCAGTATGGGCAATGGTTTCTGCATGAGTATCCTAACTTTGGCACATGTTTTCCACAATTTTCACATGTAAATTCTTCGTCTATTTCTGTAAAATTTCCAGCCATTTTTCGTTCCTTTCATTTTTAACTCTAGTCTCCAAATATACTTCCACCAACAAATTCTCTTAATAATGAATTTTGAGGTATTAGCCCCTCATCTACTTCTTCAAAGTATTTTAAGAACTCAACTAATCTCTTTGCTTCTGCATATTCTGGTTCTGCATTTGTTATTTCTTGTAATAATGGTAGTGCTTGCTTTTTCAAAACACTTAATTCATATATTAGTGATGAATTAAACATAACATCACAATTTTCTTGGTATGGGAATATATTTTTATTTTCTCCCCTATTAACACTTGCCCATGTTCTCAATGTGTGTAATGCACTATATCCTCTAAAATTGTTATCTCTAACAATTCTTCTAATTAATCTCGTATCTGTTGTAGATATTCTATTGCAATAGTCTATGTTTAAAACTGTTAAATCACTTATGTAAATCTTGTATTTTTGTTCCATTGGTATTGAGCTTGTAAGTTTATCATTTAAGCAATGAATTCCCTCTATTACAAGAATTTCGTCATCTTCAAGATGCATCTTTTCACCATTATAACGTTTTGTTCCAACTTTAAAATCAAATGTTGGTACATCTATTGTTCCTCCGTCTAATAATGTTTTAATGTGATTATTAAATAACTCTAAATCTATTGCCTCTAAACATTCAAAGTCATAGTCTCCATTTTCATCTTTTGGATTGTCTACTCTTTCTACAAAATAATTATCAACCGAAATTGTTACTGGTTTTAAGCCATTTAATCTTAGTTCAACACCCAGTCTCTTTGCAAAAGTAGTCTTTCCAGATGATGATGGACCAGCTATTAAAACCATTTTTACATTTTTTCTTTTTGCAATATCATCTGCAATATTTGCCATTTTTTTCTCATGTAAAGCTTCTGAAAGTAGTATAACATTCGAAGTTCTACCTTCTTTTATTTCTTTATTCAATTTATACAAAGTATCTATTTGAAGTACTCTGTGAATATCCTCGTATTCTTCCAAAGTAGATAATAACTTTTTGTTGCTCTTATAATTTGTAAGCTCATTTGGCTTTTCTGCAGATGGATATCTAACTAAGAAACCATCACCATATTTAATAACATCAAAAACATCTGTATACGCTGTTGTTATAGGCATTACACCAAAGAAATAATTAAAATAGTTCTCACAATAATATAGCGACACTCCATCTTTTTGAGTATTATCAATTTGAACAATTCCTCTTAAGGTTTTCTCGTTAGAATAAAACTCTTCTGCCTCTTCTTTAGTCATAACAACTTTTCTTATTTCTAAATTTTGATTAATTATCTCCTGCATTCTAGCCTTAACATTTGCGATCATTTCATCTGTAATTTCCATGTTATCAATTTTGCAAAACATTGCACTAGATAGTTGATAATTTACACTAAGCAAAGCCTCTGGATAAACTTCGTTTAAAGCCTTTGCCATTATGTATAAAATTCCTCTTATATAAATTCTGTGTCCATCCTTTGAGCTCGTATCTAATAATTCAATCTTATCAATTTCGTTTACCTCATAATTTAAAGACTTAACCTCATTATTGCACATACACGCAATAATCTTTCTTCCCTCTTTTGTAGCGTTTTCTATCTCATTTTTGTATTTTTCTATAACTTTCATCTTGTTGTTTCAGTCCTTCCTTTAAAATATTGTACTTCATTTTTATATTGTATCATATTTTATGCAAATTTGGATATAATTATATTAAATTTTTTAAAATTATGGGAGGAATTTATGACTAATAAGAGAGTTTGTGAGATTTTAAAGAATAAAGACATTAAAGAAATTTATTACAATGACCAGCCCGTATGGATTCAAGAAGTACACGGAAATAAAGCAACAGTTGGGTTTGTTTGTTCTAATGATACAAAGGATTTATATATAAAAGAATTGTATGAAGCAAATTAGGACAATTCGTGGGCGAAGAAATTATGCAATTTAGTGACTGAGAAGAAAATGTACATGATAAAAACTAATTTAAATTTATAAAAATTCGATACGATGCTCTTATTCGAAGCTCTTTTGAGCTCCTCGAAAGGCAAGTTTTACCTTATTTTTAAAATTTGAATTAGTTCTTAATTTTTCGCCCCAAAAAGGGGCGTCCCTATTGGGCGAATTTATTTTAAACTCTCGCTCAGCTACATAAACAAAGTGAGCCTGAAACCAACGTCATCGCGGGCATAGCCTGAATAGTTACTGCGATCACCGGCTGAACCAAGAGCGAAAATGCCGCCGTAACCGCCTCCACGTTCAGCGCAAGGACGGTCCGTGTCCGAATAGGACTCAGTCGTCAACTCATAAACATTTCCTCCCATATCGTAAATATTACATACTGGTGTTGTTTGTCCTGTTGGAACTAATACTCTTGAATTAGTTGCCTTAGTCTGACTTGCTCCTGTTATATCTGTATATGAAAATGTTGTATCATAATAATTTCCTTCTTCTGAACTACTTCCATAATCACTATTTACGTTTTGTAAAAATGCTATTGTTGTATCCCATGCATAACTACTTACTAATTTTGTTTTTGCTTTATATCCTTGCTGAGTTTTAAATCCCTCAGCTAAACTCTTTGCTTGTGCTCTCGTTACATAATTATATGGTGCTTGATTTGCTTTTATTGTTACCGTTTTTGTTACATCATTTGAACTTCTTAATGTATGTGCTTCTGTACTTTCTTTATCACCGGCTTCATATCTTCCTATATAAAATCCTTTATATGTTTCTACACTTGTTTTTTCATCTTCTGGCATTGCTTCTGTAAAATAATCGCTATTTGAACTACTATAATTTATTTTTATTGAGTTTGTTGCAGTATCAGTTTCTTCTGTTGCAACATTTGGTGAATAAGCTGTTCTCTTATAATCTGCTATTGTTGCTACTGGAACCCATACAAATTGGTTTCTATCTTTATCCTCTACTACTACTCCACCTTGTACTGTTGAAGCTGAATCATCTGCAACTTTGAAGCCTTCTGGAATCCATACTTTTCCATCTGGATATGTTACTTCTGTATTCTTTGTCACAAAATTATTTCCACTTCCTGTGTTTCCATTTCCGCTACCACTTTCAGCTAATGCACCTTCCATTTCGCTTACCAACCCATTCATTCCTTTTAAATCATTTTGGCTTGCTTCTGCAGATTTTGTTTTTGCATCCTTTGCTTTTGCTATTATTCCGTTATTGCCTAGTACCAGGTTAATACTTACTCCTGCAAGAATTAACAAGACTACTATTGTAACGACTAACGCAACTAAGGTTATACCCTTATTCTTTTTCATATCGTTTTCCTCCTCGTATAATAGTTTTATAAAATTTATTTTCATAAATTATAAACATATTACTTTTTATTACTTATGTACTTTTTATTATTTTCAACTATTTCTTATGTTTTTATTCATATACTTCATATTTTTGTTTATTTTTCTTTTTAAATTTCTTGTTTTAAGAATTTTGTTTTTAGTTGAATTTAATTTTTAATTTTTTTGCTTAATTGTATTTCTATTAATTCAATTAAGTGCTTTTTTACTATAAAATTTTCTTTTCGTACATACATCTACCACGTATATATTTGTTGCATTAATCGTATTTATTTCTATATACGTTATAGATATAAATACTCCACCAAAATAATATCATTATTTTCACACCAGTGCAATAGTTTTTTCTTATTTTTTCAATTTTGCCGTTTTTTGTCGAATACCATTATTTTTTTATTTTCTTTCTTGGTCTATTTTTTCCTTTTTATAATATATTTATTACTAGATTTTATTTAGGGGTGTTGTTTTGGTTAGCATAAGTACTTCTTCTAAAAATGTTAAAACACGTTTTGCTGTTTTTTCTATTAAAAAATATATTCTGCCTGCTACATTTGTTTTGTTTGTTATTGGCCTTGTTACTTTTTCTAGCAGTAATCTAACTGCAGCAAAATCTGGTTTAAAGCTGTGGGCTAATAATGTTGTACCAAGCCTCTTCCCTTTTTTTATTGCAACTAATCTTCTATCTCACACTAATATAATAAATTATATTAGCAAGAAATGTAACAAATGTATGCGACCAATTTTTAATGTGCCTGGAGAATCTGCATACGCTTTTGTTTTAGGGCTTATTAGTGGCTACCCTATGGGTGCTAAAATTGTTACAGATTTGCGCACCAACAATAATTGCACTAAAGATGAAGGCGAAAGAATGCTTTGTTTTACAAATAATTCTGGTCCTCTCTTTATAATTGGAACAGTACGGAATTTCTATGTTTTCCAATTCTAATATTGGCTTTCTTTTATTTATTACACATACACTCTCAGCTATAACTGTTGGAATTTTATTAGGACAATTAGCACGTTTAAAGCATAAATTTAAAAATAATATTTTTGAACATTCGTATAATTCATCAACTAATGAATTGTGTACATTTAACAATTTAGGAAGCATACTTTCTAATGCAATACTAGAATCTAGCAAAACAATTATAATGATTGGTGGGTTTGTAGTAATCTTTTCTGTAATAATTTCTATTTTAGGAAACAGCAAAATTTTAGAAATATTTTCATACTTATTATACATACCATTAAAGCTCTTAAATATAGATTTATCTTTTGCAAAACCAATCATCTCTGGAATTATAGAACTAACTAATGGAGTATTGCTTGTAAGCTCAGTTACAAGTAAAGCCCTTTCTTTCAATATCATCATTTGCGCATTTTTACTCGGGTTTGGCGGAATATCAGTATTACTTCAGGTTTTAAGCATAACATCAAAATCAGATTTATCTATCAAAAAATACATTTACGGAAAACTTTTACAAGGAATTATTGCAGCAATTTACACATATATTTTAATAAACCTAATACCAATGTTTTTCTTAAACTTGTAATTACTTTATTGCTTATTATGGCTATTACTCCACATTATTACTTAGTCACCAAAAAATACCTAATTACAACCTTCGTTTGGTAAAAAATACATCTATTTTAATATTAACTTGAGTATATCTTTTTCTTATTGGTTTATGGGTAAAACCTTAAAAAACCTAAATACATTATAAGGAATTAATTCTATGGATAAGAATGTTGACTATAATTATTACGGAATGCCTCCATTTTCTGGGCCAAACATGTACGACATGAACGCAGACCCAACAATGGACTCAAATGCTATGTTTAATCCACTTATGCAATACGAGCAAGCCTACATGTATTATCGTTATTTGAGTATGCAAATGGAATACAAAATAAAATGCAAGGAATATGAAAAATTAACATCTAAATCTGATTTTTCGCGAGATTCTGGAAGAAAAGTAGAATAATTATTGATTTAGGCCAAATTATATGATATAATGTATGTGGAATAATTTTAATTAACGAATCGGAGGTGTGCTTCTTAACACTATAGTTAAGAGCAAATTATAATGGAAAAAACTAGAAACTCAGTAATATATTTATTAAAAAATTGTTGTCGTGTAATTAGCAACTTAGTAAATGGTGGCGTAGTTAATGATGATGTTAAATTAACTGGCGAACTTGCAAAAGATCCTATGGAAGCTTTAAAAGAATATGAAGCTTCTGTTAAATCTGTAGAAAAACCAGTACAAGCTAAAACTAAAGCTAGAACTCAAAATCGTGAAAAAGTGCAAACACGCGAAGCATCTGCTGTAAAGCGTACAACAAGAGCTACTACTAGAAAAGAACCAACAGTAAAAATTGTAGACGATGACGAACGTGAAATGTAATATTCTAAGCATAAAAAATTTATATATTTATTGAAATTTAATAAGAGTATTTATAAAAATGCATGCAGATATTTATTAAAAATTGTTTTAAAAATCAAAAATATTGTGTTATAATTCACAGGCAAAAAATTGTATGCATTTTTTATATTTTTGCTTGACAAAATACTCTTTTCCCTTTATAATAATATCTGTTGTAAGAAATGGCGACGTAGCTCAGTTGGCTAGAGCAAACGGTTCATACCCGTTAGGTCAGCGGTTCGAATCCACTCGTCGCTACCATAAATTAAAGCTGTAATTTGAATATTACAGTTTTTTTTATTTTTTATAGCATTTTTGTGGATTCGAAAAGGAGGAATAGAAAAGCGTCCAGTGGACGGTTTTCCCGACGCGGCTCGCCGAATCCACTCGTCGCTACCATGAATTAAATTTAGTATTTGACATATAATAGAAAAAGTGCTATTATAATTATAGCAATTGCAAAAAATTTTTCACGAAGTAACTAAAAAATACTAGGTTCCGCAAAAACCTAGTATTTTTGTGTGCTAATCCTTATTATCATTTACAATAATGTAAATAATGACTAAAACTAGCAATTTTATTAAATTTTTCACAAAGTAACCTCCTTCCTGCCACTAAGCAAGTCGGCATATATACTATAAAATATTTTATAATGTTTGTCAATTAATTTTTACATATAAGTTTATTTGATAAAGAAAAGTGCCCAAAAAGAACATCTATAAATGATGAACTCTCTGGGCAGTTTTTATACATTTTCCGTTTCTAAAAGCAGACTAGTTCATGTAGTCTTTTAATTTCTTACTTCTGCTTGGATGACGTAATTTTCTTAATGCTTTTGCTTCTATTTGTCTTATTCTTTCTCTTGTTACATTAAATTCTTTTCCTACTTCTTCTAGTGTTCTAGATTTTCCGTCTTCTAGTC
>ENA-ORSB01001367-ORSB01001367.1-human-gut-metagenome-genome-assembly--contig:-NODE-1367-length-23027-cov-3.125544_pt1 | contig 23027 bp, 18 predicted proteins | sample MGYA00242180_ERZ509144 | MGnify/ENA primary metagenome ERZ509144 (study PRJEB26280, sample SAMEA2338661) | human gut metagenome | biome: human gut; feature: human-associated habitat; material: faeces...
CTCTTGCTCCTGCTGCGGATGCTCCGATTGCAGCACTCATAGAACTGTGCTCACTCTCTACCGGTATAAATTCTGTATCGATCTCTCCATTGGAGATAAATGTTGAAACGAACTGAGGTATCTCAGTTGAAGGTGTTATAGGAAATGCAGGCATAACATCCGGATTGATCTGCTTTATAGCATGTGCCACAGCCTCATTTCCTGAAAGACGTTCTCTTATAGCCATTTATTTGCCCTCCTTCATAGTGATTGCTCCGAATTTGCACTGGTATGCGCATATACCGCAGCCCTTGCAGTGCTCCAGGTCAAATGCGAGACGCTTGCCTGATACGACCGGAATGCATGAATCCGGACAGACAGGTGCGCACAGAAGACAGTGTACGCATTTGCTCTCGTCTAGGACAGGGGTTGAAGTCCTCCACTCACCTGTGTTAAATGCCTTGGATGTGCCACCGCCGTATACGTGGTTTCCAGGTGTGAGCTCTGTCCATTTGCTATTGTCATGTATCTTGCTTATATCTGTTCTCATTACTTCATTACCTCCCTGAAGGCGAGCTTTAATGCTTCCATGTTGCCCTCGATAACCTCTGGTTTCTTGGCAAATTTGTGCTGATATGACTGTCTCATATCTTCGAGGAAAGGTCCCTCCTCCATTATTCCGCTGACAGCAACGATGGCTGCAAGCATAGGAGAGTTAGGAAAATTCTTGCCGAGAGTCTTCATGGAGATCTCCTTGGCATCAAGTGTGTATACCCTGCCCTTGTAACCCTTGAGCAGTGGACGGACCTCGTCCGGAGTCTTAGGTGTATTTATAATGATGGCGCCATCCTCGGCGAGACCTGCAGTCACATGTACAGGTTCGATCAGAGATTCGTCAACTACAACCACATACTGTGGATCGTAAATGTTGGAATGTACTCTGATAGGTTCACTGCTGATCCTGTTGTAGGCAGTGATAGGTGCGCCCATTCTCTCTGGACCATACTCAGGGAATCCCTGAACATATTTACCTGTTTTGAATGCCACATCTGCGAGGAGCAGGGCAGCAGTCTTGGCACCCTGACCACCACGTCCGTGCCATCTGATTTCGATAGTATCTTTCACTTTCACATCTCCTGTCAAAAATTTCTCATTAAGTTCCGTTTATTAGGAAAAATAATCCTTTTGATTATACCATTTATAGATAATAAGTAAAGAATAAAATTAAGGAAATAAGTCGAAAAACAAAAAAATTTAACGCGGATAACAGAAATACCTAAAAATGTTGGATTTAACGATGGGATAAGTTATCTGAAAACTATAAAAAAGCATTTGGGATCATAAAATTTATTATATGCTGACGACAAAGTGGATACAGTTCTGTCCATCCACCGTCTGATTGTCCAACAGTATTTCACCATGGTACTTGGATGTGAGCTGTTTCAGCTTGTAAAGTCCGATACCTCTGGAATAAGTTCCATCCTTCAGAGGCTTGGTCGAGTAGCCCTTTGCGAAGAAGTTCTTGCGCATTTCCGCGGTGAGCTGCGATCCGGCATTGAAGGTTTCAACGGTGGTAGTCTTGCCGTCAGAGTCTATGATGACTTTTATCATACCTCCGTCCTCAGTTGCGTCAAATGCATTGTCCACCAGAATGCTCATGACATCCAGAAGCTCAAATTCCGCTGCCTTGGATGTGAGTGTGGAATTTTTGACATCTATATCCAGATTAATATTATGCTCCTGCGCAAGGTTCATCTTGCTGAACAGAAAACCTGTGATCAGTTTCATGTTGATCCTCAGAAGATACGAATTCTTGATGACATGGTCATTGCAGGAGGTATCCAGCTCATTTGAAAGGGCAGCAGCGAGGGAATCATAATCAGTGTAACTGATCGGCAGCATGCTGATGGCCTGAAGCTCATTGTTGTAGTCATGCTGTCTCATGCGCACCTGATCTATCAGATCCTTTATAATAGGAAGATACTGTTCATATGACTGTAGTTGCTTCCGGGATTCTCTGAGGCTCATATAGTTCTTGTACATTCCCGAGTATAAAATGAGGATAAGTATGACTATAAACAGGAAAGTCATAAATATATTCATGAAGTCCTTAGGGGATATACGCTGGTATAAAACCATAGATACCATGAGGGCAAATACTGCGAGTATTATATTCCTGGATACCTGATTTTTCACTATAAGAGCATCGTACAGCTTATCCATATGTCCGAATTTGTATAAAAGTATAGCTATGATGAAAGCCATGGCTTCGGTTATATATGTTGAAGTGTTGGTGAATGGATTGTCCGTAAACTGCATGATGACAACCATCTGGATGAGGTTCAGTATAGTCATGATGATAAGTGTAATTGCGTATCCCGTTATGATCTTCATCGGCGGATATCGGAATACCAGAGAGTAGAATACAAAGCAGTATATGTATGTTATCAGTGTGAATATTAACATGGAGTCTGTAACTGTGGCAATCAGAGAGACTGGTAAAGTCAGCAGAAGCAAAGGTGGAAGTCTCTTTGCTATCTGGGAAAATTTTACATTATATATCGCCATCAAGAATACTAAAAATACAAAGGTATCAAACAGTATCTTGGAAAGAAAATCAAAATATGCAGCCATTATCTGTTCTCCTGGTAAGTTTCTATAATAGTTTTGTATTTGCGCCCGACCGGTATGGATTCTTGAGCCAGTTTCAGCGTTATAAGTGAATTGGATCTGTCGTAGCTCTGTATGTAGTCGGGATTGAAGTAATAGCTTTTGTGGCATCTGACCAGAGGTACATCACCAGCAGCCTGCAAAATTGACTCGAAGGTCGGGTTGGTGACGATAAAATCGCCGTCGGATGTGAAAATGTGCTTGTGGTGGCCGGATGCACATACATAAATTATTTCATCCATGCTTATATGGAAAAGTATTCCCTGGATATCCTTTACGCGGATCCTTGATGTCTGGTCGTCAGGCTGTGTGAGCACCGAGTTGATCCCTCCTACGACATCGATTCTGTCATAAGGCTTTGAGAAATAATACTGGCAATGATACTTGTTGATGACATCAAGGTTTGGAACGGTGATGTCGGTGATGAAGATGACAGGTGTGTCATTGTATTTGGGAATTCTTCGGAGATAACCACATACATCCAATCCGGTCTTTCCTCCACCGAGATCAATGTCCAGTAAAAAGATATCAATATCAAATGAATCTATTATTGTTATGGCATCGTTGTAAGTTGATGCAGTGTTGACAACAGCGTCTGCGTACTCTTCTTCAATTATATGTTTTAAGCCGGTAAGCTGGATATTGTCATCCTCAACAATCAGAAAATTCATAATCAAACACTCCTGTGAAAAATTGATAGATAAACAAAACTCTTAAATTATTAACATATCAGGAACATTCTATCATACAAATGGGAATTTCTACAATAGGTATAATTAAAGTATATGTGTGTTGTACACGAAAATTTATGTCGTTCAGGTTGTTATACGCGTCGTTTGTGTCGATTTTTGCCAAAACTATTGGAAAAATTATACAAATAGTATAGTGTATGTAACAGAGGATAATTAACTCTGAGGGGAGATTGATTATATAGTGTCAGATAGGATGTATCAGGTACAGGTATTTCGGTTAAGGGTATCTGTACAGTATATTCAATTTGATGCATAGGATCTGCCATATGTGCCTGAGCATGTATGGCAGATTTTTTGCGTTAAGCTGTAATATAATACTATTTAAAATTTGAAAATAATATGGTATGATGTAGAGAAACATGGGGTTTTGTATACATCTGTGTGCAATTCCATAAATGACAAAAAGCTATTACCAGGAGGAAGAGTATGATTAAATTATTTGACAACGGTGCTTATCTGTTACATGGTACAGAGCTGGTTGAGGATAATGCTGAGGCAGGTGCGGTTCTCGCATCAAAGCTTGGCAGTGCTCCATCAAAGGAAGAGGCATCAAAGAACACACTTGCTTACGGAATATTGGCTAAGCATAACACATCTGACAATATGGAGAATCTTAAGATCAAATTCGATAAGATGACTTCACATGATATAACATTTGTAGGAATCATCCAGACAGCAAGAGCATCAGGTCTTAAGGAGTTCCCTATACCATATGTACTTACAAACTGTCACAACTCACTGTGTGCCGTAGGTGGAACCATCAATGAAGATGACCATATGTTTGGCCTCTCATGTGCGAAGAAGTATGGCGGCGTGTATGTACCACCTCATCAGGCGGTTATCCATCAGTTTGCAAGAGAGATGCTGGCAGAGTGTGGCGCCATGATACTTGGATCAGACTCACATACACGTTACGGTGCTCTTGGTACTATGGCTATTGGAGAGGGCGGCGGTGAGCTCGCAAAGCAGCTCCTGTGTAAGACATACGATGTTGCAAAGCCGGGCGTTATCGCAATCTATCTCGACGGAGAGGTACAGAAGGGGGTTGGTCCTCAGGATGTGGCACTTGCCATCATCGGAGCAACATTTGGCTGCGGATATGTCAAGAATAAGGTCATGGAGTTCGTTGGTCCTGGTGTTGACAAGCTCTCAGCAGATTTCCGTATCGGTATTGATGTTATGACAACAGAGACAACATGTCTGTCATCAATATGGAAGACAGATGACAAGATAAAGGATTGGTATGACATTCACGGAAGAAGTGAGGCATACAAGGAGATGAATCCTGGCGATGTGGCTTACTATGACGGAGTCGTATATGTAGATCTGTCAACAGTTAAGCCAATGATAGCTATGCCATTCCACCCAAGCAACACATACACCATCGACGAGCTGAATGCAAACCTCATGGATATCCTTGATGATGTTGAGAAGCGTGCACTTGTAAGCCTTGACGGCAAGGTCGACTTTACACTCAAGGATAAGGTAAGAGATGGCAAGCTGTATGTTGAGCAGGGAATCATCGCCGGATGTGCCGGTGGTGGATATGAGAATATCTGCGATGCGGCTGATATCCTCAGAGGCAAGAGCATAGGCGCTGACGAGTTCACACTGTCAGTATATCCTGCAAGTACACCTATATATATGCAGCTTGCAAAGAACGGTGTTCTGGCTGATCTCATCGAGACAGGTTCTATCGTTAAGACAGCATTTTGTGGACCTTGCTTTGGTGCCGGTGATACACCTGCCAACAATGCATTCTCCATCAGACATTCAACAAGAAACTTCCCTAACAGAGAGGGCTCAAAGATACAGAATGGTCAGATCTCATCTGTTGCGCTTATGGATGCGCGTTCTATCGCAGCAACTGCAGCCAACAAGGGCTATCTGACATCAGCAACAGACCTTGCAGATATAGAGTACACACATCCAAAGTATTTCTTCGACAAGGCTATATACGACAGAAGAGTTTACAATGGTGTTGGAAAGGCTGATCCTTCGGTTGAGATCAAGTTTGGTCCAAACATCAAGGACTGGCCTGAGATGGTTCCTCTTACAGACAACCTTCTCCTCAAGGTGGCATCAGTTATACATGATCCTGTAACAACAACAGATGAGCTTATCCCATCAGGAGAGACTTCATCATACAGATCAAATCCTCTTGGACTTGCAGAGTTCACTCTGTCAAGAAAGGATCCTGAGTACGTTGGAAGAGCGAAGGCTATCCAGGCTGTAGAGAAGGTTCGTGAGGCAGGTGAGTGCATGGGTAAGGCATTCCCAGAGGTCAAGGAAGTTATGCATGCCATCAAGGAGAAGTTTGAGGACGTATGCGGAAGCAACACAGGTGTTGGAAGTACCATTTATGCTGTTAAGCCGGGTGACGGTTCAGCCCGTGAGCAGGCTGCATCATGCCAGAAGGTTCTCGGTGGATGGGCAAACATTGCAAAGGAATACGCTACAAAGAGATACAGATCAAACCTTATCAACTGGGGTATGCTTCCATTTGTCATCGATAAGGATTTTGACTTTGACAATGACGACTATGTATTCATCCCGGGAATCAAGGATGCGGTGAAGAACAAGACAGAGGTCATCAAGGCATATGTTGTGAACAAGGATTTTGCTGAGATAGAGCTGAGACTTGGAGAACTCACAGACGATGAGAGACAGATCATAACAGATGGCTGCCTCATCAATTACTACAAGTACAACTAAATGATATATATGGTGCCGAGTGCGCCATGTATGTACATTTGAATATAATGTATATACGACGATATAACAGGCATCATCATGGGCGCTTTAGTGCGGCTTGGTGGTGCCTGTTGCTTTCATATAGCCAGTGTGATCATGATGTGATAATCCACGATGTCAAAAAGAAACGGATTTACAACATGGCGGGTTTATGAAGACAAAAATAAAATACAGGAGGTATTTACAATGGGAAAATCAGAGCTGGAAAAGATGCACACATGTGAGCTTTATCTTCCGGGCGATGAGGATATCGCCAGAGAGCAGATAAAGTGTCTGGACAGATTATATGACTTCAATATGACCAGACCAACAGAGATGGTCAAGCGTCAGCAGATGCTCAAGGAGATGTTTGAGGAGATAGGAGACAACTGCTATATAGAGCCACCACTCCATGCAAACTGGGGCGGCAAATTTGTTCACTGGGGCAGCAATATATATGCGAATTTCAACCTTACAATGGTGGATGACACACATATTTACGTTGGTGACTACACCATGTTTGGACCAAATGTAACTCTGGCAACAGCGGGACATCCAATAAATCCTGAGCTCAGAAAACAGGGCTATCAGTACAATGCACCTATAACAATAGGCAAGAACTGCTGGATAGGTGCAGGAGTTACGATACTTCCGGGGGTAACTATAGGTGATAACACCGTCATAGGAGCTGGAAGTATGGTTGCCACAGATATCCCATCGAATGTTGTAGCTGTGGGTAATCCGTGTAAGGTACTCAGGGAAGTGAATGAGCGTGATGCAAAATATTATTTCAAGGATCACAGGATTGATTTCTTCCAGTATAACAATGTGAGCAAGAATGACTGATGAGGTATATTCAGTTGAGGATGGAGGGTACATACAGAAGGTGGAAACTGCGAGGGCTCGCTGGCTCCAATGTCTATGGTGAACAGCTATATGATCGTATCGGTAGAAAAGGGCAGGACTGGAAAGGTGCAGATCGTATATCAGTTGAATGATGTTGAGTCAGGAGAGAATATCAAATCTGTGTGGATAGAACTTCCGCAGTGATCATGATGACAGAAAAATACAAATAGTAATTACAAAGACGTGCACGAAAGATTCTTCAAAAAGAACTTTCATGCACGTCTTTTAATATCTGTCTTATTTATTTGTAATAGTCTGATATGTTACTGCTTTGATATGGCAGCAGCTTCAGTGCTCTTGGCAACCTCTACAATAGAAGAGGTGAGACCTGCGATTCCCTGTATCTCTGATGGGATGATGATCTTGGTAGCCTTGCCGTCTGCAGCCTTTGTAAATGCTTCCAGGCTCTTGAGAGTGATGACCTGATTTGTAGGCATTGACTCATTCAGTGCTCTGATACCATCTGCATTTGCCTGCTGTACAGCGAGGATAGCCTGTGCCTGACCTTCGGCTTCCTTGATAGTTGCTTCCTTCTTAGCCTCAGCACGGAGAATCTGAGAAGCCTTCTCAGCCTCGGCCTCAAGGATGACTGACTGCTTGTTACCTTCTGCGATGAGGATGGCTGACTTCTTCTCACCTTCAGCACGGAGGATCTGCTCACGTCTCTCACGCTCTGCCTTCATCTGCTTCTCCATGGCATCCTGAATAGCTGCAGGAGGGATGATGTTCTTGAGCTCTACTCTGTTGACCTTGATTCCCCAAGGATCAGTAGCCTCGTCAAGTGTTGCTCTCATCTTGGTGTTGATGGTCTCTCTTGATGTAAGTGTCTGGTCAAGCTCGAGATCACCGATGATGTTACGAAGTGTGGTAGCTGTCAGGTTCTCGATGGCCATGATAGGATTCTCAACTCCGTAGCTGAAAAGCTTAGGATCTGTGATCTGGAAGAATACGACTGTGTCGATCCTCATTGTTACGTTATCCTTTGTGGTAACCGGCTGTGGAGCGAAGTCAACAACCTGCTCCTTGAGTGTAACCTTCTTGGCTACCTTATCGATAACAGGCATCTTCATGTGAAGTCCAACAGACCATGTTGCCTGATATGTTCCAAGTCTCTCAATTACATAAGCGTGTGCCTGTGGCACGATCTTGATCGTACTGCAAATAATAACGATTACGATCAGACATAAAATGATAATAAGTGAAATTCCTGCTCCGTCCATAATAATCTCCTTAATTAAAAATGTGTGTGTCTTAAGCTGATAAGCCCTTAGCTTTATATTGCCGGCTTTCCTGCCTTTTCTACGATTGCTTTGACTCCGGATATCTCGTCGATCACGACCTCGGTTCCGGTTTCAATGGTATCGCCATGTTTGGATCTTGCTGTCCACTCAACTCCGTTGATCAAGACCTGACCGGTGGACTTGAGATTGTCTATGTCAGCAGATACGATAACGTGTTTGCCGATAAGACTTTCTACGTTTGTCTTCACCAGTTGGTTGTCAAGATGCTTCTTGGCAATCGGTCTTGTCGTGAAGAAAAGAATAGTGGTGACAACAAGAAATGCAACGATCTGTAGTGGCAGCGATCCGCTGAAAAAAGCGATGATCATTGCCACCAGGGCTCCTCCACATGCCCAGATGGTTGTAAGTCCAAGCGATATGATCTCAGCAATGAGACATACGGCAAATATGATAAGCCAGGTTGCAATCTCCCAATTCATATAGAACACCTCCCTCGTTTAGGAAATCCTGGTATGCGATACTTTTCGCATTTGCCCTTGGCTAGTTCTCATTTTACTAAAAAACAGTAGGGTAAACAACATAAATTTTCTGAACATACTATCCCCTAAAGTGCATTATATGCACGAATTATAAAATTTATGAGATTAAGTGATAAATGTATGGTTAATTTTGCGTAAGCTGTATTGAACAGGTTTGGAAAAACTAATATAATAAACACATGCTAAAGAATGGGAGAGAAGAAGTTGGCTGTTAATAATAAGAAGAAAAGAATTCTCAACATAAGTCTGGCGGTCATAGGAATAATCGTTGTCGGACTCCTTTTTAATAAGATACTGGAGCAATGGTCGGGATTTCGTGCGATACTTGACAAGATATCGAGTGCATTTGCACCGATCATAGTGGGCGCAGTCATTGCGTTTCTCATGAACCCGATACTTGTTTTTTTCGACAGATTATTTCATACGATATTCCAGGAGAGAATCATATCGGATAAGAAAAAATTGTTCAAGGTTTCGAGAACTTTGTCGGTTATTTTAACTACCATAGTGTTCCTTGGAATCATAACCGGAATAGTGTGGCTGGGGGTTCCTCAGCTCTACGACAGTATCAAGCAGCTTGTGGGCAACATGGATACCTATTATTCCAACCTTCAGACGATGGTGGAGAATATAAATGAGAAGTTCCAGAAGCTCAATATACCTGAGGATCAGATCAACAAGTATATGAACAATGCATATCTCAAGGTTCAGGATATGCTGAATACCAAGATCATGCCAAATGTGGACAAGATCGTGGTGAACATAGGAAGTGGAGTGTTCTCAGGACTTAAGTTCCTGTACAATTTCCTTATAGGCATTGTTGCTTCGATATATGTGATGGCAAACAAGGAATATCTTGCTTCAAGGGGAAAGAAGATAATATATGCGGTATTCAAGGTGAAGAATGCAAATACTATCCTTGACGGACTTTCAGAGATGAACAGGATATTTGGTCAGTTTATAAACGGAAAGATACTTGATTCACTTATTATAGGAATGATCATGTTCATAGTATCAACGATACTCAATCTGCCATATGCGGTTCTGATAAGTGTTATCGTTGGAGTGACAAATGTCATACCGTTCTTCGGACCTATCATAGGAGCTGTGCCATGTTTCTTCATCCTGCTCATTGCAGATCCTATAAAGAGTCTTGTGCTGCTCATTGTTATACTTGTACTGCAGCAGTTTGATGGAAATATCCTCGGACCGAAGATCATCGGAGATACCACAGGACTTTCAAGCTTCTGGGTGCTCACAGCGGTCATAGTTGGCGGCGGTTTGTTCGGATTCTTTGGAATGCTTCTCGGAGTTCCTGTATTTGCCTGCTGTTACATGTACATCAACAGGACATGCACTGCAAAGCTGCAGGAGAAGAATCTTGCGTTCAAGACATCCGAGTATGAGAAGATTCGCAGGATAGATGAGGAGACGGGAGAGCCGATATATATAACTGAGGAAGAAGAGGATATAAGGTTCAAGAAGAAGACGCCGGAGCAGAAGCTTGCGGAGCGTGAGAACAAAAGGAAGCTCAAGCAGAAGCAGCATATGCTTCAGTACCCATCAGATCTTCCAGATGATGAATATGTGAAGTCTGGCACTGCGCATGCAGATGATCAGTCTCAGGATGACGATGATTCGGATGATGATCCTATCAGTATATTTGATAAATTCATGCATGTTATGAAGAGCGTGGCCAGCAGGGCTGACGCTGAAAAGCTTGCAAATAATATAGTAGGAAGTGATGCAGAGCCTGATAAGGAAGCTGACAGCAAAGATGACGCTGAAGAAGTTGGAAATGGTCAGGCAAAACCGGAGAGTGATAAAAAAATTTCCGGGAATCAGGATAAATAAAACATAATATCAGCACGGGGAAAGCAGATGCTGTCCCTGTCTGACAAAAGAGAAAAGAACAGATTTGCTTTTACACAAATCTGTTCTTTTCTGCATCATATGAATAGTCGATGGATGCGAGCTTACTCTTGATATCATTTGCATTTACACATAGTGAGCTGCAGAGCTCGTCAAGACTTGGATAGTCATCTCTGAGCTTCGTGTTGATGAAGCTGAGAAGCACCATAGGATCCTTTGGAAGTGAAGAGTATTCCATGGTTAAAGTTCCTCCTTGTGGTATATTTGGTCATAATATGCATCGTGTTTATAAATATTATGGTTGAATTAACTGCATAAAATTGGTATATATATAGTTTGTGATATATATCAAAGATACAAATTGAATTTTACAACAGTGATTTAGAAATGGCAATAAGGAGTTAGATATGAGTACAAATACCGGTACGGCAAAGAAAGGAAAGCTATCAGGAAAGGGAAGTAATCTGGCGCTTCAGGCAGGAATCCTGGCGGGAGCCGGAATCGTGTCGAGGATCATCGGCCTTCTGTACAGATCGCCTCTGTATCAGATACTTGGAGATGAGGGAAATGGATATTATGGTTCAGCGTATGCAATATACGCCATGGTCATAATGATCGCCACATACAGTATTCCTACAGCGGTGTCGAAGCTTGTTGCCGGTAAGATAGCTATGGGACAGTACAAGAGTGCCAGACGTATATACTACTGTACATTTATATATGTAGTCATAGCGGGTGCTGTGGCGGCACTGATCACGTACTTTGGAGCCGAATGGTTTGTAAGTGACCAGCCAAATGCAGTCTTAAGTCTTAAGATACTTGCCCCTACTATATTTATATCGGGCTTTCTTGCAATATTCAGAGGATATCTGCAGGCGTACAACACGATGGTGCCTACATCTATATCACAGATCATAGAGCAGCTTGCAAATGCAGTAGTCAGTATCGTTGCTGCGTATATGCTTGCAAAGCCATTTGCCGTTGGAACAACCGAGCATGCAAAGTATGGTTCTGCCGGAAGTGCCATGGGTACAGGTGCCGGAGTCCTTGGAGGATTGATATTCATACTGTTCGCTTATGCGAGAAGAAGAAAGGGTATCATGGAGTCTGTGAAGAACGATACAAGTCCAGACACCGAATCCTATGGAAAGTTATTCAGAATAATCATTGCCACAGTCACACCTATCGTGGTGGCAGCAGTGGTGTATAACGTGCTCACACCTATAGACATGAAGGTATTCTATGTGGTCATGAAGATGAAGGGCATGGATTCCCTGGAGATGGCAAAGCTGTATGGAATTTACTCAGGACAGTATACAGTTCTCACGAACCTTCCGCTTGCCATAGCAGCTTCAGTTGGAATCGCATATATTCCGGGAATATCCGGTGCGTATGCAAGAAATGACATGCAGAAAACCAATAAACTCCTGAATCAGGCGCTCAGCATGTCCATGCTGGTCACCATACCGTGTGCGGTTGGAATGGGAGTCCTGGCTAAACCTATAATACAGCTCCTGTTCTCAGGTGCGGATCCGATGGCAGCCAAATGTATGTATCTTGGATTCATATCCATAGTGTTCTTTGCACAGTCAACTGTAACCAACAGTGTGCTTCAGGCCATGGGTAAGGTGATGGCACCGGTTATCAATGCCACCCTTGCACTGGTGATACATGTGGTGGTTCTTGTTGTTATGCTGTACTGCACAGACTGGGCACTTTATGCACTGGTATTTGGTTCGATAGTGAACTCACTGCTCATATGTATATTCAACCAGCGTTCGCTCACAAAGTACAAGACCGGCAAGATGGACAACAGGCGAATATACGTTGCACCTACTATAGCATCTATCTTCATGGGTGTTGTTACGATCATTGTATATGAGGGCTGCAGGAAGCTTCTCGGCAACTGGGTGATCGCGATGTTTGTTGCAGTATTTGTGGCGATCATATTCTATGCGGTGGCTATACTCAAAGCCGGAGGATATACGGAGGAGGAACTTCTCAATATGCCTAAGGGAGGTCTTATTGTGAGGTTTGCGAAGAAGTTCAGACTGATAAAATAAAATGTTTGTATAAAAAATGTTTCCTAAATTTCTCGAATAGGCATATACTTGTACCTGGAGCGTGAAAACGTTTTCACGAGAAAGGTATATTATGGAAAGAGGAAAAAAGAGTAAGACTCTTCTGAAGATATTCATAACAACATTATATCTGAGCACCTTTACCTTCGGGGGTGGATACGTCATCGTGTCTCTTATGAAGAAAAAGTTTGTGGATGAAAAACATTGGATAGAACAGGATGAGATGCTTGATCTTGTAGCAATAGCTCAGTCGTCGCCGGGACCTATCGCAGTAAATGGATCGATAGCAGTGGGATACAAATTGTGCGGTATAGCAGGGGCACTGGTGGCTATAGTCGGAACTATCATTCCGCCATTTGTTATCATATCCATCATATCTTACTGTTACAGCGCGTTCAGGAGCAATTGGATGATAAGCCAGATGCTGGAGGGGATGCAGGCCGGTGTAGCTGCGGTTATCGCATCCGTCACATATGATATGGGAGCAGATGTGGTTAAGCAGCGGGATGGTCTGTCGCTGGTCATCATGATAGCTGCATTTGTGGCATCATATATATTGGAGGTAAATGTTGTATTCATAGTCATTGCCTGTGGACTTATCGGCCTGGGCAGAGGACAGCTGGAGAAAAGAAGAGGGCATGGGCATAAAAAGACAGAGGATACTTCTGACGGAAATCCTGAAAACCATCCCGACAAAGGGGGGATGGAATAATGATCTATTTGCAGTTGTTCCTAAGTTTCTTTCAGATAGGACTCTTCAGTTTCGGCGGAGGTTATGCCGCCATGCCGCTTATACAGGGACAGATAGTGAAGATACATGGGTGGATGACCATGTCAGAGTTCACGGATTTGATCACTATATCCCAGATGACTCCAGGCCCTATAGCGGTCAATTCGGCGACATTTGTGGGACTCCGGGTGGCTGGATATGTCGGCGCGGTGGTTGCCACGCTCGGATGTATACTTCCTTCATGTATCATAGTCACAGTCATAGTAAGACTTTATCTGAAATACCGCAAACAGGACATCCTTCAGGAACTGCTCGGAGGAATAAGACCTGCGGTTGTGGCGATGATCGCATCAGCGGGTGTTTCGATATTTGTCACGGCGGTCTGGTCTGGGATTGACATGATAAGTATCGCTGGAACTAAGTGGAATCTCGTGGTGATATTTGCGGTAAGTGTTATTCTGCTTAGAAAATTCAAACTGAATCCTGTGTGGGTGATGCTGCTTTCCGGCGGGATGCAGGTGATCGTGGGGCTTGCTGGCAGATATCTGATCTGAGTAAAAGCATATTATAATTTAAATTGTAATGTGAAGAACTTTATTTAGTATGTAAAAAGTAGATGTAGTGGGGAGTTTGCATATGAAGAAGAAAATATTGATATGTCTGGTAGTACAGCTCATATGCTGGAGCATTATGACGATGTCTGATTACATGGAAGAGATGAATAATGACAGCAATAACCTGTTCGTTGTATTTGCGGTTCCGTCTGTATGTGTAGTTTTGTATATTATATTCAGGAGATGGATATACGATAATCAGAGAGTGAGGCTGAAAGACGTCGCCATAATATGTGTGGCGTGGTTGATCTTCGGGCTGATATTTGGACTTGGAATCAGTGTATTGGTCAACAATGAAATGTGGATAGTGCCACAGACTACAGGAGACTGGGGGCATCTGCTAAATGGAATAGAATATATGATGTTTGCTATTACGCTTGCGGGAATACCATTTGTGGCGGTGGTATTGATCGAATCGGTTATAGGGATAGTAAAGGTAGTTAGTAAAAAGGATTGAATAATTAAATGCTTCATCTGTGAGAGAATCAGGTGGAGCATTTTTTATGCATGGTGGCTAATGGCTTACGCAGGCATATGAATAGTTTATATATCCTATCCCTTGACAAAAAGAGAAAATATGAATATACTTACCGACGATAATTACCTGAAGTAATTATACGAAATAACAATAAAATAATATTTGATAAATTTACAGGAAGGAATGCTATGACAAAGGAAAAGATAAAACAGGTTATGGATGCCTGCTATCAGGCTAAGAGAGTCAGGGATATGATGCCCAAGCTGCCAAATGGAGTGACGCCTACCCACATACATTATCTTGATGTGATAACGAAGCTGGAGCTTGACGGCGCAGATGTAAAGGTCAGTGATATAAGTGATGAACTGGGACTCCCAAGACCGGGAGTGACAAAGACGATAAAGGGTATGGAGCAACTTGGATTTGTGGAAAAGAAGGCTTCAGAGGCGGATGGACGTATTGTGTATATAAGGAGCACTCAGGCTGGCAGAGATCTGGTTGGCAAATATGTTGATGAGTATTTCACAGGACTGGGGGAGTCTCTTACCGATATCACAGATGAAGATGCAGATATTATGATAGCGACCATTGAAAAAATTTATGATGTTATGAGCAAAAGGAGTCAAGACATAAGATGAGTGTACAGGATAAAACAGATTTTACACAGGGAAGTATAATTAGAAAAATGCTCCCATTCATGGGACCGATTCTTGGAGCACTGATACTTCAGGCTGCATATGGTGCGGTTGATCTGCTGGTGGTTGGAAGATTCGGTTCGACGGCGGGACTTTCAGCCGTATCTACAGGCAGCCAGGTGCTCAATCTGGTTACATTTGTGATAATAGCACTTGCTATGGGTGTCACAGTGCTTATTGCCAGATATATAGGCGAGAAGAACACGGATCAGATAGGAGAGCTTCTCGGAGGTGCCACGACCATATTTGCAATACTTGCGGTGGTGCTGGCAGTTGTCATGGTGACGTTTGCAAGACCTTTGTCAGTGTTGATGCAGGCACCGGCTGAGGCGGTCACTCTTACATCGTCGTATGTGAGGATATGCGGAGGCGGAATATTTTTCATTATGGCCTACAATGTGCTCACCGCGATATTCAGAGGTTTTGGAGACAGCAAATCACCTCTTATATTTGTGTTTGTGGCATGTATAGTAAATGTTATCGGTGACCTTATCCTGGTTGCGGGATGTCATCTTGACGCTGCGGGTGCAGCCATAGCAACAGTGGTTGCCCAGGCGGTTAGTGTTGTCCTTGCACTTGTGCTGCTGAAGAAGAGAGAGCTTCCATTTAAGATATCAAGAAAAGATTTCAGATTAAACAGACAGTGCAGAAGATTGCTCTCAGTTGGGCTTCCGCTGGCGATGCAGGAATTTCTCACGCAGATGTCATTTCTAGCGCTGTGTGCATTTATCAACAGACTTGGCCTGGAGGCATCATCCGGATATGGAGTTGCCTGCAAGATAGTCAGCTTTGCCATGCTGGTACCAAGTTCGCTTATGCAGTCTATGGCTTCATTTGTATCGCAGAATGTCGGAGCGGGAAAAGAGGACAGAGCGAGAAAAGCGATGCTTACCGGTATGGGCATAGGACTATCTGTAGGCGTGGTGGTATTCATTGGCGTGTGGTTCTTTGGTGACAAACTGACATCGATCTTTACCACTGACTCGGCTGTTATAAAGAGGGGCTTCGAGTACCTGAGGGGCTTTGCACCTGAGACTATACTCACCGCGGTGCTGTTCAGCATGATAGGCTATTTCAATGGACATGAGAAGTCACTGTGGGTCATGATACAGGGACTTATACAGACTCTGCTTGTGAGACTTCCACTGGCGTATTACATGAGTATCCAGCCGGATGCAAGCCTTACAAATATAGGACTTGCAGCACCTATAGCCACATGTGTCGGCATCGTGCTCAACGTCATATTCTATATCGTTATGTCAAAGAAGTGGAAAACGGAAAAGACCTGAAAATAATTAAATAAATGCTTGACAAATAAAACAAATGATTATAATACTTTAATCAGAAAATTGTAATCTATATGTAAAGAATTTGAAAAATAAATATTTAGTAAACCCGTTGAAAAGCGGTGACACAAAGCCATATGGGTCTAAGGTCTGAAAACAGAGAACTGTTTCGGACTATGACAGCCGGTTGCAGTATAATTTCCCTGTTGGAACTAGTATGTACAATGAGGAGTATAATTATATTTATTAAAAGCGACTGTCGGAGTGTATTCTTTGACAGTCGCTTTTTGTGTGATCCGAGCGCTTAAGATGTGTTAACTGAAATGTATTTATCATGTTATCAGAGAGGAAAGCGTGTAGTTAGAATGAATGATGAGAGAGTGTATGGTGAGGCTGGGGGTCTGAGTAATGCATCCATGATCGGAGAAGAGGCTTCGCGGACAATACAGAGAACGATAAATAACAACAATGCCGTTGGAACGATCATCGGCTATTATGATGACGAACTGACGATACTGTCGGTCAGTGATTTCATGCTGTATAACCTTGGTTACAGCTATGAGGAATTCCAGCGATGTACAGGAGGATCACTCAGGTCTGTGTTCTATGGAGAGAATACAAGTTTTCTGGACGCAGATCATTTACGCCAGATCAGAGGACTTGGAGAGGGGGAGATGCTGACAAGTGACGGAACCCCGGTGACTGTCAGGATATTCAAGGAGGATTCCGTGGACAGGGATGGAACGCCTGTATGGATAATGTCCGCAAGGCTTGATTGGGAGCATGAGAATGTGACTCTCATCAATGGCGCAATGAAGTCAGGTATGTGGTACTTTGATTTTGATGAGACTGGAGATCTGCAGGAAGTATATTGGAGCCATGCGTTCAGAACTATGCTGGGATATCACGACATCATAGATTTCCCGAATGACATATCTTCATGGACAAGACTGCTTCATCCGGCCGATAAGGACAGGGTATTGGATAGCCTGAAGGCTGTGGTCACTGATAAGACAAATGCATATAAATACGATGTGGAGTACAGGCTGCGGATGCTGGATGGAGATTATCAGTGGTTCCGTGCAAAGGCAGAGGTGATAAGGCGTACAGATGGCACAGCCCGCAGGATAACAGGTACATTTATCAATATTAACGTGGAGAAGGATCTGGAGATGCAGCAGAAGAGGGCAGCTGCTTTCCACAATGCCTTTACGAAGACCAATCTGTGTGAGTATTACGTGAATCTTGAGGAGAATACATTTGACTCCATGAAGGTTGAGCCGTCGCTTATGACCATCTTTGAGAGCAGCGATACATGGGATGAACTTATATCGGCATTTATAGACAATTACGTGTGCGAGGAGTTCAGGCATGAGGTTGCCAGGTTCTACGACAGAAGATATATAGCCAGAAGGCTTGGTGAGTGTGACGGGGAGCTGAGTCTGGAATGTGGCATCACTATACATGGAGAGAAGCACTGGACGAGGAATGTCATTCTCCGTGGAGATCGTGAGCAATCGCAGTATGCGATCATATTCCTGAGGGATATCACCGCGGCAAAACGGGAGGCTGAGATACACAGGCAGATGTCTGCGGACAATGAAGCTATGGGGCATCTCCTCCAGAGTGTCACAAGACTGGTGGATCATTTCGCTATATGCGATCTGGAAAATGACACATATGAATATTTCATGATAAATATAAAATCGGATTATCCGCCAGAGGGACGTTATAGTGATCTGATAAGGCGTGTAGAGAGCAGATATAAGACACTGCCTCCTGCTGATTCACTGACAGATCTGCTGAAGCCTGAAAATCTGAGAAATAACCTTACAAAGGCATCGGATGTGTATAAGTTTGAGTATTGCAATATGGAAGAGGAATGCTACAGGAGTGCGTCATTTGTGCCTATCGAGTGGAAGAAAGGTGTACTTACCAGAGTGCTGTGGGCCTCCATGGATATAACTCAGGAGAAGAAGCAGGAAATTAAGGGACGCAAGGCTCTTAAGGACGCGTATCAGGCCGCGGAGAGGGCGAACAGAGCGAAGACCGAATTCCTCACGAATATGTCGCATGACATAAGAACACCTATGAATGCGATAGTTGGCCTGACGGCTATTGCGGGAGCCAACATAGATCGTCCGGATAAGGTGCTTGAATGCCTGGGCAAGACAACCAGAGCCAGCAGACATTTGTTGGGATTGGTCAATGAAGTCCTCGATATGGCACGTATAGAGAGCTGGAGAATATCCCTGGCCGAGGAGGAGTTTAATCTCTCAGAGCTTGTGGACAATCTCATCTCCATGGCGAAATCAGAGATGGATGAGCACCATCACAGCCTTGAGGTGAATATAAAAAACATCGAGCATGAGGACGTATATGTCGACACACTGAGGATACAGCAGGTGTTTATGAACCTTATGAGCAACTCCGTCAAATATACCCCGGATGGAGGACATATAGTATTCTCCATCGAGGAGCGGCCAAACGGCCAGTCGGAGCTTGGATGTTATGTGTTCAGCATAGAGGATGATGGCATTGGCATGGATGAGGATTTCCAGAAGATCATGTTCCAGCCATTTACCCGTGCTGATGATAACAGGACTACGAAGATCCAGGGCACAGGTCTTGGAATGGCGATCACACAGAATATAGTAAACATGATGAATGGCAATATTCAGGTTGACAGTGTCCTGAACAGGGGCACGAAGATCACAGTCACCATATTCCTAAGGCTTAAGGAGAGGGAGATCGACCAGATAAAGGAGCTGGCAGATCTGCCTGTGCTGGTGGTGGATGATGATGAGTTATGCTGTGAGAGTACGGTTCAGACTCTGGGTGAGATAGGAATTGCCGGAGAGTGGGTAACCTCGGGTGAGGAGGCTGTCGCCAGAGCATATGCAAGGCATGAGAGAAATGATGATTACTTTGCGATCATTATGGACTGGAAGATGCCAAAGATGGACGGCATTGAGGCAACGAGACGTATAAGAGAGCGTATTGGCAGGGATGTGACCATCATAGTGCTCACTTCATATGATTACAGTGAGATAGAGGATGAGGCAAGGGCAGCAGGTGTGGATGCATTTATTGCAAAGCCGTTGTTCCGTTCACGTCTTACGGCAACACTGGTTCGCATAGTGAATGAGAAAACGGATGGTTCCGCCAGGGATTACATGAAGAATATCAGAAGATCTGATTATTCGGACAGGAGAGTCCTTCTTGTGGAGGACAATGATCTGAACAGTGAGATCGCATCGGAGATCATAGGAATGACGGGAGCCAGTGTGGAGATCGTTGAGAATGGCAGGGAGGCTGTGGAGAGGATAGAGAATGCCTCCGAGAACTGGTATGACATAGTGTTTATGGATGTTCAGATGCCGGTCATGAATGGGTATGAGGCCACCGCCGCTATAAGAGCACTGCCTGGAAGAAGAGGCCAGATTCCTATCATAGCCATGACCGCAAATGCATTTGCTGAGGATGTGCAGCTTGCAAAGAACACGGGGATGGATGAACACATAGCGAAACCGCTTGATTTTGAAAAATTGAACACAGTGATGGAGAAATATCTGAACTGATAAAATGTAGCAGCCAGCCGGGGGTTCACCCCCGGCTGGCTGTTGTAGTTTTGAAGGAGGCACTGGGTAAAAAATAGTTATGGGATTCCGATAATAATTATAAACATTGAAATTAAGCCACGGGTGTAGTACAATTACCGTGCTATTGGGGCTTTTTGCGCCCTGAAAACAGATGGTACACTAAATGGTACACCATATAATCGGCAAAGTCAGAATATCAAGCAAAATCAAGGCTTTAAGAAAGGAAAATAGAAAAAATGAAATTAGGTATCGTAGGACTCCCAAACGTGGGAAAAAGTACACTTTTCAATTCACTTACAAAGGCAGGAGCGGAATCAGCTAACTATCCGTTCTGTACAATAGATCCAAACGTAGGAATCGTTGCAGTGCCGGATGAGAGGCTGGACAAGCTCACAGAGATGTACAACTCAGCCAAGACAACACCTGCTGTTATAGAATTTGTAGATATCGCGGGTCTTGTAAAGGGCGCATCAAAGGGAGAAGGACTTGGAAACCAGTTCCTTGCGAACATCAGAGAGGTTGATGCCATCGTTCACGTTGTAAGATGTTTTGAGGATACAAATGTCATCCACGTTGACGGTTCCGTAGACCCGATCAGAGATATAGAGACCATCAATCTGGAGCTGATATTCTCAGATATAGAGGTGCTCGACAGAAGAATAGCCAAGACCATCAGAGGTGCAAGAAATGACAAGATGCTTGCCAAGGAGCTCGACTTCCAGCAGAGAATCAAGGCTCACCTTGAGGAGGGCAAGCTTGCCAAGACCATAGAGGTCGCAGATGAGGACGAGCAGGCGTGGATAGAGGAATATAACCTTCTCACATGGAAGCCTGTAATATTTGCCGCAAATGTAGGCGAGGAAGACATTGCGGACGATGGCGCTTCAAATGAGAACGTGCAGAAGGTAAAGGAATACGCAAAGGACTTCGATGCAGAGGTATTTGTAGTATGTGCACAGATAGAACAGGAGCTGGCAGAGCTTGATGATGAGGAGAAGAAGATGTTTCTCGAGGATCTTGGAGTTAAAGAGTCTGGTCTTGACAAGCTTATCAAGGCAAGCTACTCACTTCTTGGTCTTATCAGTTATCTGACAGCCGGAGAGACAGAGTCAAGGGCATGGACCATCAAGAAGGGAACGAAGGCACCTGGAGCAGCTGGCAAGATTCACTCAGACTTTGAGAGAGGATTTATCAAGGCGGAGGTTGTCAGCTACAAGGACCTCATGGACTGCGGAAGCATGCTTGCGGCCAAGGAGAAGGGCCTTGTAAGACAGGAAGGCAAGGAATATGTGGTTGAGGATGGAGATGTTATTCTCTTCAAGTTCAACGTGTAAATGAATCTAGGAGGATGTAACGATATGTCTCAGATATCAGAATATTTTAGAAGCATATTCTTTCCGAATCTTGGGATAACCCTCAGAAATATAGGTGACCACATCAATATAGGAAGCTTTGAGGTGAGGTTCTACGGGATCATCATCATGATAGGATTCCTGCTGGCATATGTACTTGTCACCAACGAGGCAAAGAGAACAAAACAGAATCCTGAAATGTATCTGGATTTCATACTTATACTTATCATCCCGGCCATACTTGGAGCAAGACTCTACTATATCCTGTTCAGACTTGACCAGTATATAGTGCAGGGCGATGTGGGAGCTACACTCAAAGCCATGCTGAATATCAGAGGCGGCGGACTTGCCATATATGGTGGAATCATAGCGGGAGTCATCACGGCGGTAATATTCTGCAAGGTGAGAAAAGTCAGCTTTGTACTCATGGCGGATACAGCCACTTTTGGAATACTGATCGGACAGATACTTGGAAGATTTGGAAACTTCTTCAACAGAGAAGCATTTGGCGCATATACGAACAGTAAGATGGCCATGGCGATTCCGCTTGATTACTACAGATCTGATGGCAATCTTGACTATCTGGAGAGAACCGGTGTCATCACACAGAAGATGCTGGATAATGTGGTGAATATAGACGGCATGGATTGCATAACGGTCCATCCGACATTCCTGTATGAGTCCTTATGGAATCTTATGCTGCTTGTGTTCTTATTTATATATAGAAAGCACAAGAAATTCAAAGGAGAGTTCGCTCTTATATATGTGGGAGGATACGGACTCGGAAGATTTATCGTCGAAGGTCTCAGAAGTGATTCCCTGATGATCGGCAATACAGGGATCAAGGTATCCCAGGCGCTTGCACTTGTATGCTTTGTAACTGCCGTGGTACTGCTTGTCATAAATTATGTAAGATGTGCCAAGCGTGGCTGGCCTGTTGCAGTTATGGGAGACGCCGCTGGCACAGAAGTGAAGATTAGTGGCGAATGTGATCCTGCGGATACAGAAGTGGAGACCAGTGGTGAAGCAGACGCTGCCGGTACAGAAGTGGAGACCAGTGGTGGATCAGATGACGCTGGAGAAAAAAAGAAAGATGACAAAGATGCCACAAAATAGCATTTCATCGCAGAAAAAGTGGCAATAAAAATAATATAACAGGGAGACAATACAGATAAATACCCACAAGGTGGAGATATCCCCCACGAAATGGGAAAAAACTGGGATTTGTCCCCACCACAAAAAGCCTGTAGGTTTGACAGTGAAAACTGTTAGATCTACAGGCTTTTTTGCGTATTTGCACACACTTTTTTCATATAACAGGGTTGCAATTTGGGAGGCTATAGTATAGAATAGTGGTTACAAGTGGCATTACTGTGCAACTAAGTGGTGAAAAGTGGTGATTGAACCGGAGTTATACGAAAGGAGGAGATCGGGATGTCCAGATGCTTATCAGGTGAATATGAACATAAGCTTGATGCAAAAGGAAGACTGATCATG
>ENA-ORSB01001368-ORSB01001368.1-human-gut-metagenome-genome-assembly--contig:-NODE-1368-length-23025-cov-3.053940_pt1 | contig 23025 bp, 16 predicted proteins | sample MGYA00242180_ERZ509144 | MGnify/ENA primary metagenome ERZ509144 (study PRJEB26280, sample SAMEA2338661) | human gut metagenome | biome: human gut; feature: human-associated habitat; material: faeces...
CTGAGCTCTTAATAAAACATAATCTTCCGGTTCGATGGTGACGTGAGAACGGTCACCGACTTCTCCGATATCTCTGCCCAATAAAGTACGGGCTAGAGTGGTCTTTCCGACATTGGTGTGGCTGACTAAAGAAAGATTAATTTTTTGAGGATCTTTATTCATTTTTTATGACTTATCCTTATCAAGCTTGTTCGAACTGCGCGGCTGCGTCCTTCGAATCTGCATCGGTCAGATTCACAAAGGCAAAACTGACGCCGTACGGTGTGAGGAAGTTCGACCAATTCTTTTTACGCTCTGCAATTCGTTGGGGCGTATTGGCAAAACGGGCTAAGAAGCCTGAGGTATCAACAACGATACGTAAGAGGGCTTTCGAAGCCTGGGCCTTTTCCTTGAGCTCAGCAATAAAACGGCCTTGGACTTCGGTCTCCGGTGTAGAGGTCATTGCAAAAACGGCCACGACTTCCGTTTGCTCACCGGCAGGAATCTCCGGAAGCTTGGTGTCTTCATGCTGAGCGGCAGAGAAGATACAGCGGGAATTTTCCGGATGCAGCTCGGAAGCAAATTTCTGAATTCCGTCCTTTACCTTTTCCGTTAAAGGATAAGAAAACGGAATAATTTGAATCAACATAGTTTGTCCTCTCCATTGACGGAGAATATTAGAGTAATAAACCGACTCAAGATCAACCGGGAAGTGATTCTCGATATATTGGGTCTTTGCTAAAGCATAAAGCCCTAAGAGGATTCGAGGCACCACAACGACCAAGGAAATAATGTAAAAAAGCTGGAGCAGCCAGGGTGCGGCATTTTGTCCGTGACCGGATCCGAAATTCATCGACTCAATGACCTGCGGCGTCAGCTGATTAAATAGATCTGAATTCACCGGAATCATTCCGTAAAACAGGTTGATAAAGGTCAGCACTGCAGAGGGCTTATCGGAAAGCCAAGTGCTTTCCCATCCGACGGTATATTCCGTGCCCCAGCCGTGGATACCGATAGAGGCAATGAGTCCCAAGCCGAAAAGGGCGGCAGAAAAGTGAAGAATTTCTGCAATGCGGCCGCGCAGCAGCGGCATCTCCGCTTCTGTCCATTTAGAGTAAAAAGTAATTAGCGCCTGCTGGCCGTGACTTCCGCGAGTCTGAAGTTTTAAAAGCGCTCCGGCAAAAAAGCGGCGAATGAGGCCGACCGGAGATTTTCCGCGGTTAAACAAAACGGCAATTGCAATCCAGCAGTAAACGATGAGATTCCATGCAATAACACCTAAAAGAGGAGGCGAAAGCAGGTTGATTCGATTATTCGTGACAGAAAATTCGTTAGTCAAAACGCCGCCGACAAAGGCCAAAACTGCAAAAACAGAACCGATCAATAGATAGGGAATGCCTTGAGGCTTCTTCAAAGAAACGGCACTTTTCGATCTGAGTAAATCCAGAACACCTTCTGCACGGGTCAGAAGAAGTTTTTTAAAGTCAGCCTGTTCCCCGACTTCGCGTGCGCAGCGAGCCGTAACTTCCTTGAGCTCTGAAATGGTGATCTTCCGGCGCTTTACCGCTTCCTCTTCCAGAACTTTCGTCCAAGTCAGCAGGCGCGCCTGTTCCTCCGTAAACGGCGAGGAAAGATCGGTCCGACTGCCAAAATTAAAAAATGCCATTACTTTCTTGTCTTCTTCAACAAATTACATTATCCAACAGGACGGCTCCTGCGTGCGAATCAGGTCACGATTTTAGGTCTCGGCAGCTAGAGAGATTAAAATTTCAGAAACAAAGAATAAGGACAAATAATGCAGGAAATATTAATTAACAATGCCGTCCACGAGACGCGAGTAGCAGTCTTAGAAGACGGCGTCTTACAGGAGCTCCGCATTGAAAGAAATGCGGATGTCTCTTTAATCGGCAATATATATTTAGGCGTGGTCGGAAAAGTGCTTCCCGGCATGCAGTCCGCCTTCGTTGAAATCGGACTCCCGAGAGCCGCGTTTCTGCATGTCAGTGATATGCGCCAAGCCCACCAGGAAAACGGCGGAACGCTTCCGATCGAGCGGCTTCTTCACGACGGCCAAGTGGTTCTCGTCCAGGTCGCCAAAGATCCGATCGGTACAAAAGGCGCTCGACTCACCACCGAAATCAGTTTAGCCGGTCGGCTGTTGGTTTACCTTCCTTACACTTCTCACATCGGCGTCAGCCAAAAAATCGAAGATGAGGCCGAACGTGAACGTTTAAAGGAAGCCGTTGCCAAGTTAACGGAAGAACAGGGCATTCCGAAGGGCGGTTTTATCGTTCGTACCAGCGGTGAAGATGCCAAGCCGGAAGACTTCGTCAACGACATGAAGTATCTGGAAAAACTTTGGCTCGACATTGAAGCTAAAACGCATATCGCCGGCGCGCCCTGCCTGCTTTACTCAGATGTCTCTATCTCGCAGCGAGTGCTGAGAGATATCGTGACGGAGCAGACTGGAAAAATCATCGTTGATAATCCGGAAGTCTTTGAAGAACTTCAGAGATTCGGAAAAAAATTCGTACCTGAAGCCGTTGAACTGCTTGAGTTATATAACAGCGAGCGTCCGCTTTTTGATCAATACAATCTCGAAAAAGAAATCGAAGCTTCGCTCAGCCGCCGTGTCGATTTGAAATCCGGCGGTTATCTGATTATTGATCAGACTGAAGCCATGACGACTATTGACGTCAACACGGGCGCTTTTGTAGGCAGAAGAGATTTCTCGGACACGATTTACAAAACGAACCTGGAAGCTTCTCAGGCCATCGCTCGTCAGCTCCGCTTACGCAACTTAGGCGGAATCATCATAGTCGACTTTATCGACATGGACTCCAAAGAACATGAGCAGGGCGTTTTAACCGAACTAAGAAAGGCCGTTGCAAGAGACCGCAATCGCATTTCGATTTCTGAATTCACTTCTTTAGGCCTTGTTCAGATCACACGCAAACGTACACGAGAATCCTTGGCGCACACGCTTTGCGAAACCTGCCCGACTTGCGGCGGCAGAGGAGAAATCAAGACGGCGCGCACAGTTTGCTATGAAATTCTTCGTGAAGTCGTGCGCGAATACCATCAGTTTAAAGATGCTAAAGAATTTCGAATTCTGGCTTCTCAATCCGTCATCGACCTCTTCTTAGACGAAGAAAGCGAGGCTCTGGCCCTCGTCGGTGATTCCATCCAAAAACCGATCACTTTGTCGGTCGAGACGGAATACAACCAAGAACAATACGACGTGCTGGTGCTCTAATGGCTAAATCTTACGAAATGTATGTCTTTGATTGGGACGGAACATTAATGGATACAACCCGCCTCATCATGCAGGGATACCAGCATGCCTCGAAAGCATTGGGTTATCCAGTACCTTCGGACGAGCTGGTACTTTCAACTATCGGACTTAATCGTTCTGATTCCATTGCTCTTTGCTGCTGCGACTGTCCGAAAGGCCGCTATTCCGAATTCATCCAAGCCTACATGGACTGGTACGCTAAAAAGGAAGCTCAGCTGGAATTGGTTCCGGGCTTCAGACAACTGCTGGAGAACATGCACAAAGACGGCAAGCGTCTGGCCATCGCGACCGGAAAGAGCCGAGAAGGGATGAAACGAGTTTTTAACGCCACCGGGATTGAGCATTTATTTGAATGTGTCCAAACCGCCGACACGAATTTCTCTAAGCCGAATCCCGGAATGCTTTTAGCCATTGCGGATGAATCCGGACTTGAGACCAAAGACATAGTGATGGTCGGCGACGCAGTATTAGATATGCAGATGGCAACGAATGCAGGATCGGACTCGGTAGCAGTAAGTTACGGCGCAAGTCCGAAAGAGCGATTACTGGAAACCGCCTCACTAGGTGTGGCAGATAACGTTCCTCAGCTGGCAGCGATTCTCGGGCTGGAAAAGTATCTTTCTTAACAAACGACTCTAAATGGGGCAGATATTGTCTGCTTATTCGTGATTTCCCTTATAGTCTAACCATCGACAGGTCGGAAGTGACTCCGGTCCAATAACTTAAAAGGTGATCGAAATGGGAAAAGCTGAATGGAGCGTAACAGTATCGGATGAACTTAATGATGCCGTAATGGCCTATCTCGCTAAGAGCGGACAGGGCGTTGAAGGCTTGTCCAACTTGGTTGAAAACGCCGTTGGTAAGTTCGTTAAAGATCCGCGCGCTCTGGATAAAGAAAGTGACGTTACTGAAGGCGAAATCAGTGACATGATCAATGCCGCTGTTCAGCGCACTAAGGAAAAATATTCCAGCCTGACCGAAGGCGAAATTCGTGAAATCATTGCCGACGCCGTTCAGAAGACTAAAGAAAAGTATTCCGGTATCACAGCCGGCCAGTTCAATGACATGATGAACTGCGGGTTGGATGCTTTGAAGAAGAAATTAGATAAGTAATTGAAATTGAGGTACCGGCACCGAGATTAGGTGCCGGGTTGACCGAGGCCCGTTCAGATGGAATGGGATAAGGTGCGACTTCCTTGGCAAAACTTGTCAGACCGAAAGGTCGGCAGGTTTTTCTTTTTTGTGCTTTCGGAGCTCTTAGAATCCGAAAGCTACGAACTTGAGTGAAATGTGCGGAAAAATCAGAGCTGTTCGACTTTAATGCCGGCTTTCTTTAAGAACTGAATCCCTGCATCATCACGATAGTTCTCGTGATAATAAACTTCGTTAATTCCGCACTTCTGTATTAATAGAGAGCAGTGAATACAAGGGGAGTGCGTAATAAAAATTTTGGCGCCATTGGAGCTGTATCCGTTCTGTGCAAGTTTTGCGATGGCGTTTAGCTCGGCATGCTGAACCTCCGGACGAGTGACGAGTTTCCCGTCAACTTCATATTCGCAGCAGTTGTCGTATCCGGTCGGCATTCCGTTCCAGCCGAAAGAAATAATTGAATGGTTTTTGACAATGACGCAGCCTACTTTTAAGCGCTTGGCATAACTTCTCTGCGCAGCAATCTGCGCAATCGTCATATACATTTCATTGTCTTTTTTGATATCCATCTTATTTTCCTGCCGGAAACATAACTTTTAAGATTTTAGTTTTATACCTCATTTTCGCAAAAATCAGCAAACTACGGTCGGTTCGGGAGATTGAAGGTTTTACAAGGTTGGCAGTGTGCTAATCTTTACACATTGTAACGAGAGGTTTTCTTATGCGTATCATATTGGCGCTTATCTGCTTTATCGCAATGTTTATGCACGCTTTCTTCGGCTATTACCTTTACGTCCGAGGCGAGAGCGTCTTTGAACCGGACAACATGATTGTTGCGGTTCAAAAGAAAGTTGCTGTCAACACCAACAAGCTTTCTATTTTCCAGAAAAAGAGTGATCACATCGATGATCCCGTTGTAAAAGAACAAGCCAAAAACGCTGCCTTTTACGAAAAACCTGATGACGGCCTTGTCAAAACAGAAGAAAGAACCGAACAAGAGAGCGCTAAGACTGAGCTGAATGTCTCGCCAAATTCTTCTTCCTCATCTTCGGCCACTGAACCGACAGTTCCTGCAGTGACCACTGCGGCTCCCTCTCCGGTTCCGACTGAAAGTAAGCTGGCTGACGAACCGAAAGCCAAAGAAGAAACGCATTACCTTCCTTTCAGCACCGGTTGGTCTGGATTCCTCCAGGTTGAAAATGCTCTGATTACCGTCATTCTTTTCCTGCTCGGTTTCTCGATTTGCTGCGTCAAAGGAAGAGGGCCTGCATCCCGCTGGGTGTTCGGTTTCAACCTGATTTTCTGGTCGGCTTTAGGCGGATCGATCTACTTCTTCCTGCCTGCCAACACGCCTCTTGTCATTTTCAACATTAAATTCGCTTTCCCGCAGTGGTACCTTGTGATTTCCATGTGCAGTTTGGCGGCCCTTTTAAGCCTGCTTCTTTTCTTCAATGCTTTCCGCAAACCGATTGATGCCGCTGCAAGGCCCGTTAAGAAGGAACCGGAAAAAGCTCCGAAAGCTGAACCTGCTGCTCAAGCTGAAGCTCCGAAACCCAGCCGTTTCGGTTTCGGCGCCAAGAAAGAAGAGAAAGTAGAACCTGCCGCTACCATCATTCCGGTGCCTCCCGAACAAACACACGGTCCGGAAAAACGACCCGAATAAGACCAAGTATCTCATCCCGCTCCGGCGGGATTTTTTAGGCCCAATTTGAAGGGGATAACCATCTGACTTGCGCTTAAGTGAATAGAATGCCAGCAATAGACTGGTGATTCTTAATTTGCTAATTAACAATGATCCATCCCTCTGTGACAGACACGGCAGATGTCAATGAATTCGGTGCCGTGCGTATCCCCGAAGAAATTCTTCGTAAACTCGGTGCCGGCGTAGGCGATTTAATTTCTTTTGTGAAAGACGGCGACAGTATTCGTCTCGTTGTTAAAAAACAAAATTCAATTCAAAAAGACCAGCCCAAAGCAGCCACAGGCTTAACAAAACCATTGCGAATTCCTACAATGCAGTTTGCAACTGATTAACGGAGTATAAGAATGTGTCATTTGACAGGAAAGAGCGAGCCTGTGGCTCCTAGCGAAGACGAATGCAAAGCTGTTGTCGGCGAACCCGCTCCTGATTTTGAATTAGAAAGCGACTTAGGCGGAAAGGCTAGACTTTCCGATCTTCGAGGCAAAAAAGTCGTTCTTTATTTTTACCCGAAGGACAATACCTCCGGCTGCACCATGCAGGCCGTGAACTTCCAGGCCGCTTTAGATAAATTTGAAAAAGCCGGATATGTGGTCATCGGAGTATCTAGAGACAGCATAAAGAGCCACACCAATTTCAGAAACAAACAGGGGCTCAAATTCCCGCTGCTGAGCGACGCTGACTCTGAAGTTTCCAAACTCTACGGGGTTCTTAAGTTGAAATCGATGTACGGCAGAAAGTACCTCGGCATTGTCCGCAGCACTTTTGTGATCGATGAAAACGGTATTTTGACAGCTGAATTCAGAGACGTAAAAGCCAAAACCAGCGTTGCCGATTTAGAGAAAGCTCTCGGAATTTCTTAATAGAAAGAACAAGTTAAGCTGTAAAAGCGTCCTTAAGAGGGCGCTTTTATTTTATTAGTAGCCGAGGAATCCTCCGGATAAAAGTGAAGGGATGTAGTGAAATAAACCCTCGAAGATACTTTCCATGGCCCAAAAAAATTCATCCAAACCGCCTCTTATCTTGGCAAACTCAGCCGTGAGATTAAACGTACTGGCAAACCAATAAAGCGCGGTTTCAAAAAAATCGTGAAATTGTGCCCAAAAGCTAGGAAACATCTTCGTCTTCGTTGGATATTAGTTGTCCATAAGCATAACAAAATGCCGCGATTAGTTAGCCGGCTAAAACCTATTTTAGCCACGAAAAAGCCGGGCTTTCGCCCGGCTTTACCTTGCCAATCTCTTACTTTTTATTTATTAAAGTTGTTCTTTAACAACTGTGTCCTGATCCATCAGTTCTGTGCCGAGAACACCTTCGGACTTAGAAACCACTAGCGCGGTTAAGCTGTCGCCGAGGACGTTGACAGATGTACGGATCATATCAAGGATACGGTCGATACCGGCAATCAGAGCAACGGCTTCAAGAGGAATACCGACTTCTGTAAAGACCAGAGTTGTCATAATCAGGCCGGCACCTGGAACACCGGCTGTACCGACGGCAGCCAGAACGCCCATCAAAACGATCTGGAACTGCTGAGCCAGAGTAAGGTCAATACCGAAAACTTCGGCAGCGAACACAGCGGTTACGCCCATGTAGATGGAGGTACCGTTCATGTTGATGGTGTTGCCCAGAGGGATTGCGAAAGAAGCAATAGCTTTAGAGGCACCCATCTTGCGGGAAGCTTCAAGGTTGACAGCCAAGGCTGCGGCAGAAGAGCAAGTTGTGAAAGCGATAAGCCAGGGTTCGAAAGCGCCTTTGAGGTAATCGGAAATCTTCATGCCGATAAGTTTGATGATCGGCAGATAGGTAATGCAGACGAAGATAAGCGTTGCGATGAAAGCGGTAAGAATGAGCTTGCCCAGCGGAAGCAGAACAGCCAACCCATGACGTGTAACCGTGTAAGCGATCAAGCCAAACACACCGATCGGAGCGTAAAGCATGACATAGTTGGTCATCCGAATCATGACGTCGCCGACTTTCTGGAAGAAGTCTGTCACCATGCGTACGGAATCGCCCATAAGCGAGAGGCAGAAACCGAAGAAGATGGAGAAGAAGATAACCTGAAGCATGTTGCCTTTGGCAAAAGCTTCGATCGGGTTAATCGGGACGATCTCAAGAAGGACCTTAGAAAGGGGAGGCGCAGCAGCTGCTTTAGCCTTCAGACCTTCGACGGAAATCGTTAAACCGGTACCCGGTTCCATGAAGTTAGCAACGATCAGACCGATCGTAACTGCAATAGCCGTCGTAATTGCGAAGAAGAGAATTGTTTTAACAGCGATCTTGCCGATTTTGCTGGCATCACCCAAGCCGGCTGAGCCTGCAATCAAAGTCGCAACAACCAACGGTACTACGACCATGCGGATCAAACGAATGAACAGCTGGCCAAGCGGCTGCAGGTAGGTGGCACCGAATTCGGAAGATACCATCGTACCTACGATCACGCCTAGGACCAAGCCATACATCATCTGCATGGGCAGTCCTATCCAAAAGTTTTTCTTAGTTGACATAGAATCTTTACCTCCAAAGGATTGGCATTGTGGGCGACAAGAGAGAATCCCCCATAACCCTGACTCTGATCATAGGCTAAAACCCGACGGAAATAAATAGTTACAGACAAAAAATTTTGCGTTTCTACTAATAAGTTATGAATAACGGTGGTAGAAAAGAATAAGTAGAGGTATCTAAAATTTCAAAACATGAAAAAACGAGTTCAGACAGTGCCAAATCGTTCAAACAATAATTAAAAAACAGACTAAAAACCTCCAAATTCAACTCAACATAATAGTAGTTATGTTAAATAAAATATTTTTGTAGTTTTTATTCAATTAGTTAAGTTACAATTTCGCAGATTTTCTGTAGCCCTTTTCTTAATTTCACTTTGATCTGTCTTAGCCAAGTGGCTCGGAGAATAAAATTTTGTTGTTCGATGACTTTGAAAAGGATTTCAGCAAAAAATGATTTATCTTTCCGTGATGATCGGCGGCGGTCTTGGCTCTTTACTGCGCTTTCTGATTAGTTCCTTCGGCTTTCTTCCGTTCGCCACCGTTTTTATCAATATCGTCGTCAGCTTTATTCTCGGCTTTTTAACATTCTTCTTTTTGGATCGCCCTGAGGTTCCGCCGGACCTTCGTTTCGGGCTAACCGCCGGTTTCTGCGGCGGCTTTACGACTTTCAGTACTTTTTCCGTTGAAGTCTATGCCATGGTTTTAGACAATCACATCGGACAAGCAGCCTTCTATGTTTTGGCCAGTTTTTTAGGCGGCCTCCTCGCCGTTACTTTAGGTGCATTTTTGGCGAAGAATTGCTGACGCGTTTTCGGGCAACCTCTCAAACAAACCGTTCACTAAAAATGACTTTGAGGCTTTAAAACGCGTCTCATTTTCATTCGTTTTTAGCGGGAAAGCCTGATATTCAGGCTCTCCGACCTTTTTTCGCTGTATTTTTTTAGTTATTTCGAGCCTTTTGTTTTCAAAGACCTCAAGATTTTCTTTATATTTTTCTTAGAGTTATCTAATTTTTCAGGATTTGTTCTGCTGCTGAGCGTTTCTTTGTTTTTTCTGCCCAAGAAATAAGCGATTCTTTCTGCGTTTGCACCTGAGGGATGAGGGAGTTCCGGCAAAAGACGATTCTCGAACTGCGTGCCTTTCACGACCTTTTCTAAATAATGCTGAACTTTTGGTCCTAACGGAAGCAGCACTGCGTTGGGTGCTTTGCTCAACTCTTCTAATGTCAGCGTTGACGCAAATTCAAATAATTCTGTGCCCTGCTTAATTTCTGCGTTGAAATTCGACTCCTTGCCGTTTTTGACCGCAAAGGTCGGATAACGAATACACGATGTCAGATTCACTAACTCCTGCTTATTTGAAAATAACTGCGCTGTAGTTTCAACATCCAGAAACTCTGCAATTCCGGCCTCGTCCATTAATTCAACGAGATTCTTGCGCATCGGCCCACTGAAGCTTCCCACCGCTTTGCATCGCCTCAGAACCTCATCGTCGGGCAAGCCTTGATGAATTAATCGAGCTGCTTCAACCAGCATGTTATTCATCTGGATCTCACCCGGCGTAATGCCGACAATGAATAAACGAGCTTCTGGATTTACATAATCAAACGGCGCGTAATAGATCCTTTCTTCTCCGGAATCTTCCAAGAGAAGATCCTTCCTGTCTTTCACATCTCTAAAGGAAACAATAACAGAGCGGTATTTTTCAAACAAACTATGGTTTTTCATGGACAGAGACACTAAAAGGATCCGGAAACAGCCTTTTGCCGCTCCCGGATCAGTTGTATATTTAACTTTTAGGTTTATTTTTTGATTTTGACGATATCGTAGCCTGCCAGCTGTTTCTTACCAACCTTCGTCCAGAGATATAGTTCAGTATCGACATCTGGAACTGTGAAAGCCACCGCTGTCTTGATCGGGAAGGTAAAGACCGCATCTTTCAGACCATCTTTATTCACATCCATAAACTCAACCTTGAGAGGTTTCGGCATTTTGCGGTTAACCTCCAAATCAGCATTAGAGAACGGAGATCCGAAACGTGTTGCTTCCTTATCAACCCTTGTCATGTGTACTTGAGGAGTAGAAAGCGCTGTGACTGTAAATGTACCGTCAGAACTTTGACTCAGCTCCTTGCTGTTGATGATAATCGGAAGATGATGAAGCTCGTGAAGTTCTTGTTCCGTGGCGTGAAGCACATTGTGGAAAGAATAATTATTAAATTCGTGCAGGAAAGCTTTAGCTTTCCCCGGATCTACCCGATAAAGCATTCTAGCTTCCTTATCAGCCTTCTGAACTTCAGCCGCTGCCTGTTTTTCAAAAGCCCTCTTATTCTTGGCAAAAATCGGATAATCCTGATGCTGCCAATCTAAGAAATTCTGCATGGCCAAGAACGTATAGAGTGGACGATCTGCGCGATAAGACAATTGCTCCGGCGTTGCGTGAAACTGAGCCGTAGTTGCAGTCTTGGGATCCATGAAATTCTGCCCGATCGCAGCTCCGGCAAGCGGATACTGCGGATAAGAAAACTGCTGAGATGGTCTCCCGTTGGTTCTCCAAGCGAGTGTAAATAAAGGATTCGGACGCAGAACATAAACGACACTGTCATAAGTACCGATATTACAAATGTCGTTCATCCCTTGGTGATACCAGCCGGAGTCCCTGACTTCATGTTTGCTGTGTCCGCTGATCATTTGACGAACTTGTTCCGCTGAAACTTTATTCTTCAGTTTCATAGACATCGGGAAAGCATGCTCATCTTTAAAGTCCTTGCCTGTAAGGTAATTGAGAAGGACGCGAACACGCTCTTTGGTCCAATCTGCTGAGGTTCTTTCGTCAAGTTGATAGGCTTTTCTCAGATTAAAGTCAGAGAAATTCTTCGGATCTTTTGGTTTATAAGTACCCTTCTTTATAGCGTTCTCAATTAAATCCGGAGAAGCAATTACATTTGCAGTGTCTTTCAGATCAATATTCGTAATGTTGATTGCATTGGCCAGGAAGGCAATTTCGTCATCCTGAACTTTACGAGCGACGTATCGGCTGCCGCGCAAAAGCACGAGCTGCCAAGCTTCATTAGCGTCTGCAATGGTATATGTCCGACCTTCTTGAAAATAGCCATACTTCTTTACGAGATCGATAGCCAGGTTCACTCCATCTCTTGCCGAAACTGCTCTTTCAGCAATTAAACGGCGAATCCCGTAACCGATGCCGCCTTCGTTGATCTTTTCGCCTTTTTCAATGGTCTGGTTGCAGTTGTTGGAGACAACTACAACACCTTTCTCATTCACGAAGCCATCGGAAAATGAATAGCCGGTAGGCGCCAAAGTCTGCGACCACCAAAATCCCAGTGTCTTTTTGACTTGAGGAATTTTGGCGGCAGCGGGCTCAAATTCGATGAGCTCTCCGTCTTCATGCATTGCCGGATCGACCCAATACTGACTGGTGATAATGCGCATTTCATTGTCTTCATTATGACCAACAAGAATTTCACCAGTTGAAGAAACTTTCTTTCCGACAATTACAGTAAAGCATGCATTAGAGGGGAGTGCAAAAGCGGCAAGTGAGATGCCAACGAGTGCGGATAGAGCGGTTAGTCTTAAATTCATACCGATCTCCTTGAAGATAATTTTGGTGATTTTTTATGTTTCTATATTCGCACGGAATACCCTGTTTGAATAGGTATAGCGAGAAATAAGCCTTAACTTAATCAGGGTTTCCGATAGGGTAATAAGAGAATAGAAAGAGTTTTATTTACACCATTCGTCTCAAAAGTTCTCTTAGCCGCACAATGAACAAAGCAAAAGACGAAGGTTTTATTACTTCCTTCGTCTTATGTTGTTAAAACTTACCTATGAAACAAAATGTTAGAAAACGAACTTCGCTCCAATAGTTGCCGACAATTCTCGATAGTCGTGAGAGCCAAATCTTGAACCCACGTTGCCCCATAAGTGGAGGTTCTTTCCGACTTTTCTTTCGCCGCCGAATTTCAATTCAGCCAAGTTGGAAGCACCCGCCTGAGTAAATCCGTCTTGATTCATCGTCACCCCAAACTTGCGAGTGTTATGAATCCAATTCACGTCAGTGTAGAGCTGAAAACTTCCGACTCCTTGATCAGAACCGGGCACTCTGCCCTGGATATAGAATCGAGTACCTATTCGGCTTTGAATGTTGCCGTGACCGTTAAACCGAACGTGAGTTCCGTTTTTCTCTGTCCTATTCGGGGTGGTTACGCCCATCCAGATCACTTGAGCCTGAGGCTGGACATACCAGTCGCCATAGTTATTAGAGCCAAGTTTTTGTGTATAACCGGCTTCCAGCGATCCGGTTAAACCTCTAGATCTATATTTTTCTTTCGGATTGTCATTGCCATTCACGGAGCTCTTAAACCAGCTGTAATTGAACCAGGCATCGACATAAGCACCCTGTTGATTAATTTCATCCTCAAACCAAGTTGCATACATCCCCAGTCCATAACCGTCAGTTTTACCAATGGAACGCTGACCATTCACCACCGAATGAGAAATCGCTCTGGAGTGGGCATAACCGGCCATCAATCCTAAGTGCAACGCTTGTTGGTTTTCAGCATCCGTCCATGCTGCTATATCTCCTCCGATCTGGGAAATATATCGGTTAGAGCGAGTTTTGGTATTTCCCGAGGAATCTTGCCAAGAGTTGTATCGACCCACTTGTCTTAACCACAGACTTGTAGATTTTTTCTCTCCTGTGAAGAAGTCCGTATATTCAGTCTTACCGCCTCTGTCCAGCTGTCGCGTTACAAAGGATGTTTGTACGGTTTCTTCATTTGCAATATAAGAACCTATCTCCGGACGAACCTGATCGTCTTCAGTTTTCAGGTACCAATGATTTGAATTCGCACCTTCTCCGCGTACTAAACGATATTCAAATGCGCCGGCGACTATTCGCCCTTCCTGGATAAAAGTACCGTCTGACTGTCCATCGACATGAATAAGTTCAATGCCTTTCGATGTCCTTCCGCCCATTGCCCCCATATTTGTGACAACCACTCTGGATGTCCCTGACGTACTTCCTCTGACAATGAGTTTATCCACTGGGGAAGAATCACCTTCTAAATATCCCTTAAAATTAATTAAGCCGTTGTTACCGATATAATTTCCTTCCACTAAAAAAACGGAAGGCTCACTGTCCTGTGTACCGATATTCAATGTTCCGGCATGAACTAAGTCTCCTTTTAAGACAGCAAATCCGCTTAAAGTTCCATTCTGGCCGATTACAACAGAACTGCTATTGCTAGTCACGACAGAATTCGGCGTGCCCAGGTGCAACTCCCCTTCGTTGATTTCTGTTTTTCCGTTCCAAAGTGTGTCATTGGTAATCGAGAGTGTTCCATGCCCTTCCTTACGCACGGAGCCGCTTCCGGTAATATCGTTCGGTAATGTCCAGTCGTCCGAATTGTTGATGATTAGATAACCGTTATTCGAAACGGCCGCTTTACCCAGATTCGGGGCGTTGGACACAGTAAGTTCAGACTGAGGATCGATTTGAATATCGCCTTCGAAGCCGCTGTTATCCGCCGTGAGGGCTAAATCACTGCTGAACAGGTTCAATCGCCCCATTCCTGACAACTGATTTTGAATAGGACCGTCATTGACACCATTCAAATTTAATTCACCATCAAGCTCAATCGTCCCGTCTCCCAGACCGGAAGAAGACTTCATGTTAACTTTGGCTTCCGTAAACAGAACATTATTCGTATGAAGATTTGGGTTTGAGGCTTCAATATCCAGAGTTCCGCTTTCCACCGTCAATGTCCCGCTTCCCGTTAAGGTATCTGCAGACACGATCTGACCGCCTTCGCGAATGGTTAATTGAGAAGGCTTTTGATCAAGACGGTCATCGGATTCCTTCGGTTCACCGAAATGAACTTTTGCATTCTCTCCGGCGTTCAGGCGGCCGACAGTCTGAGAGGTATTTGCCAGATCCAGAGTAGCGTTTCCTTCCAAAAGAACTTCCGAGGTACTTCCCAATGCCGAATCAGCTAATAATTTCAGTGTACTATCAGGGTCAACAAATGTTTTCCCCGTATAGTCGTTATTGGGGTTCGACAAAGAGATATAGTCATTAGGCGCGTCAATTCGTAGATCACCGTCTCCGGTTACTTTTGCCCTTAGATCCTTTCCCCCTGAGGCGGTTGATTCCGATGGAAGTAACGTCAGAGCATTATCATCTTTTCCCAGCAGCTGAACCTCATTTAACCCATAGGTTAAATAGAGACCGTTGGAGTCTTTAGACGAGTCGAGTGTCGACAGCTGAAAACCATAGAATCCTTTCGCAACTTCAGTCCTGAGACTTCCTTGTAAGATCGAAACTGTTTTAACAGAGGTTGAAAGGCTTCCTCCCTCATCCGGTGAAAGAGCCGACTGACCGTTTACGAATAATTCAATTCCTCCGGCATAGCCATTAACCACACTTTTATTTTCATCCTTCAATTGAATCAATGGAATCCTCGGAGCTTTCTCAATGTAATCATCGTGCTCCATAATTGCATTATTCGATTCTGTATCAGGAATTTCAGGAAGTGTAATTTGATCGCCCATCTTTACCTTAACAGTCCCAGTTGAACTTACATCTAGACCACTTAGGACGTCGCCATCAATTAAAATCTGGGCCGACGATTCGGTATCGCTGAATTGAATTTCTTTTTCAAAATCAATCGATCCGCCGGAAATCATTAAACTTTCAAGCGTTGCTGGATCACTAGTTCCGTCGGTCTTTAATTCCGCACCGCCTTTGACAACCACACCTAACGAACCTAAGTTATCTTCATGATTTAAAACGTAAAAAAGATTGCCACCGTTCTTACCGTCCAAAACCATAGTACCTATAAAGTCTTGGTTGTTCTTAAGGTTGTTATCGAACTTAAATTCTTGATTGATGCCTTTTGCGTTTGGATCTGAGTAAATCCATAACGCTCCGTGACCAGTTAAGGAATTGTCATAAGTAAAACCATCGTCGAAAACAAAAACTTCAATATTTCCCCAATTCAACTCGGTCTTTCCGCTGCCCCAAAGTTCCTGGCTGGTGTGAGCCCCTTTATCCGAGCTTAATTTGCCTAAAACAAGCCAATCGCCCGTATAGCTGTTATTTTGGACAGAATTATTAGAAACCGTTGCATATCCGTGCACTACTGTGGTTCCATTGCCGGAGAGGAAATTGTCAATATAGGAATACTCTTCGTCAAACAAAAGATCCAACTTTCCGTTATTTTCTATTTTCGCTTCACCGAGGGCGCTGTTCTTAAAAACAGCAATATCAGAATCAGCACCAACTTCAATTGTTCCGTTAAAGTCCGAATTTTTTCCTGTAAGGGCAAAGGAACTGTTCTCTGCGTTCAGCTTACCTGAACCGATAAGAGTATTGGCAAACTCATCGTAGGTGAGATAAGTCTCATAATGAAGCGGATTTCCGCCGTCAGATGGTTTCTCAATGTTTTTCAACGTCAGTGTACCGTTGTCCTGTACTTCGTTGTCACCGAGTCCCAAGACAGAATTGATTTCTACCGCTGCATCCGGTTTGATTGAAGTTGATGCATGGAAATCAGCATTAGCGCCTGAAATCTCTAACGTTCCTCCTTGGACAATTAAATTCCCCGATCCTTTTAATCCACCGGCTGAGACGGTTCCTCCCTCTTTGACCGTCAATTGAGACGAGTCTGCCATATCAACCTGTGCATCAGTGGCAACTGTTAATTTTCCAATTTCTTGAGAATGATCGTTAAGATTCAAAATAGCTCTTTCTGCTAAATTGACCTCCTTAGTTGCACCTAAAGCAGAATCAGCTCCAAGTTTTAACGTACTGTCGGACGTTACAAAAGTTCCGCCGGTATAGGTGTTCTCCGGATTAGACAAGGAAACGGTCTCTCCGACTGCAGAAATTTTAAGATCGCCGCTACCAACGACTTTGGCACTGAGGTCATTGGCTAAGGAGTTTTCTGGAAGTCCGGGGGTCGCATACAAAATAAGCGCTGAATCCCCCTGACCTAATAATTCAACTTGAGTCAGACCGTAGTTGAGATAAAGACCGCTCGCCTCTTCTTCCGATCCGCTTGTCGTCAGTTTCCAGTCATAGCCAGCGTTGGCAACATGAACTCCGTTTTGAATAACTTTGGAGGTCAATGCGTTAGAGAGAACTTTCCCGTTTTGATCTACCAAAGATAAACCTCCGCCGGATCCGATAATTTCTGCCCCTTTCGCGTTCACCAACATCATTGAGGTTTTTTGCAAACCGTCATCTTGCTCCATAAGCGGCAGTGTTTCCAACTCGCTTTCTGTCGTGGGTACAGCGTTTATAAATCCGGCTGAAGTATCAATTCGAACAGTTCCTTCACCATCAGCGTTCAATTTCTTTGTAACTCGGATCGTCTTATTCGAAGTCGGGCTGCCGGTTTGAATGTCACCGATATTGAGTTCTCCTCCCGCAATATCAAGCTTACCTAACGTGAAAGTTTCCTTAGAGGAATCATCCCTGCCGACAGAGAGAACTGAGTTGTCGCTAACGCGGATTCCTGATGTCGATAACTCATCGCTATCAAGAATATAAACGACCTTCTTATTTTTTTCTCCCGCTAACTCCACCATGCCGGTAAACTCCGAAGTCGTACCTTGTTGGATCTTGAAAGTAGGGGTATATAAATCTGTACCATTCTCGGAGCCAGAAAAATTCACTAAAAGCGTCCCCGATCCGGATAAGGTATTGTCAAAGACAAATAAAGAACCGTTCGAGTTATTGGTCACAACCACCGATCCCTGAGGCTCAATGTTGACATTTCCCGTTCCCCATTGAGAGGAAGTAGTGAAGGACCCATCGACCGTTTTCAATTTACCTAAAACATCCCACTCACCGTGATAATCGGAAATGTCGGAACTTTTAACCGAAACCTCACCCGCAACCCGAATAACTCCGTCCCCGGAGATTTTGTTTTCAATCGGACCAGCATCGGATTGAAACTGAAGGTAAAGACCTTTCGTGGTATTACCTGCTTCGGTGTTAACTTCGATATTACTTTGGCCGGCCCCGGTAGGAGCGGCAAGAATTAAAGTACCGTCAGTTACCACAGTTTTGCCTGTATAGGTACTCTCAGCACTTCTTAAGACGTTGTAGCCGCCGAGATTCTCAATATGTCCATGCCCCGTAATTTTGGGAACAAACACAAAATTCTGTTTCAGATCTTGGACATTATTGTTAAGAAAGACAAAAATACCATCGGAACCTTCACTCTGATTCATCTTCAGCTCAGAGGCTAATATAGACTTAGCTTTATAATCCGATTCCCCGATAAAAAGCTGAACCTTTGAGTTATTTCCATCGGGTCTCAGTTCAATCACACCGTTTCCGGAACCTACATTCACAATTGAAAATCGACTGAACAGCAACGAAGTAGTGTTGTTATCAGACCCAATCACCTGAATATTCGCAGCTTTTACACCAGCTCCTTTGCTGTTGGCAATTTGGAAATAAGTCGTCGGTGCATCATTGGCACCTTGAAGAATAAAATCCCCACCGATTTCTGCGGCGGCCGTACCTATACTTGCATCAAAGAAAAGACCGTTCGGATCGAAGTTATTGTTTTTCGTTATATGATTACTGAACGTAAAATCTTTACCAACTTTTAGACTGATTGGAACATTTTTACTGTTTGCAATGTAGAAACTTCCTTTATCGGAAATATTAACCGTCAGACCGCCTTTAACCTCTAAGATACCGTTGTACTGAGCACTTATTTTACTGTCTTCGGTCTCAGTGAAATTTCCTTCAACAGATATCTTCGTGTTGGTATTGGTATTTTTCCCATTAATCCACACATCCAAATTGGATGCATTGATATCCCCTTTGACAGTCAATGTAGAGTCACGGTTTGTCGTCCCGATAACATGGATAATGTTTGTTCCAGTTGCGGTGATAGATCCGACTGCCAGCGACCCTCCGCTGGAGATCGCCTTGGCATTTTGATAAGGGAAGTCAGGGCCTCCGACCTGCAAACGAACATGATTGCCTGTCAATTTAACATTAGATAAATCCAGCTGAACCCCGTCAACCCAAATAGCTCCAAGCTCAGTAAGGAAAAATTCATTGTAGGATGCTAGGTGTTTCCCAACATCTTGGAGAGTTGTTTCATTGACGATCTGAGGAACTGAAATTGTCTCGGTATTCGCGAGCGCGGAAGAAGACAGCAGAGACGCAGCAGAAACCGCCATCACGCAAAGTAATTTTTTCCTTAAATTAACAGTTTTTCTGTTATGAACTCTAGTCGTACTGGTTTTTGTCATAACACAACCCCAACCTATATAGAAATCGTCTTACTTACGATTCAGAAAATGTCTTGCAATTAAAATGATAGGGTGGCAATTATCTGAGGTAATTGAAAAACTGTCTTTTTGGGGATGGTAAACAATGGTTGTTAGAAACAACAACTTCTCGATTAAAGCGAATAAATTAATTAAATACCCCCACATTCTCTCTAAATTTATTCCAACTTTTACTCCCAAAATGAGGTAAAAAAAAAGCCTCCCGGGCTTTGTCACCCGAGAGGCTTGTAAGATCAAACTAGTTGGTTCTTATTCTTCGAAGGCACCTTTAACGATAACTTCCGAATCTTTCATGACCTGACGCCCCTTCATGAAGAGGTGGAGCGGTTTAAGATCCTTATCCATCACTAAAAGGTCTGCGTCTTTACCGGCTTCGATCACGCCTTTATTACCCAAGCAAAGAGCCGTGGCAATAGTACGTGTCAAAGGCAGCAACGCTTTTTCAAGACCAATCTTACCGGCAAGTTCCTGAAGCATCTTCAGGTTGTCGGAGACTTTGCAAACCGTCAGACCGATCATTTCGCCGTTCTTATCGAAACGAGGCATCGAGCCGTGGCCGTCAGAAGAGAACGTAATACGATCGATCGGCGCACCTTCTTCCAAAGCCATCACAAAGGCATCTGCTGCAGAACCCATATAGTTGCCGCCGCTGGTTGTGATATCGATGTATCCGCCGGCTTTGGTAAATGCAATTGCCTGAGCAAAAACTTCAGGGTGACGGCCGACATGCGTCGGACGAATGTGCTTAATCGGCATTCCCATTTTTACGCATTCCATGAAAGCCGGGAAAGCGATGGGAAGGTCACCGAGGTGAACATGCAGATAAGAATCGTGTCCGCAGATCATGCCTCCGACGCGGCAGTCGGAAAGAACTCTTAAAACTTCCTGAGTTGTCGGGAAGGAGCAGCGATGGTCGCCCATTGCAATCTTCACACCCAAGCATTCGGGAATCGTCAAGAGGTCTTTACGGACGTCGCCGGTAACCGTTGTCGGAGGATAACGATAGTTGGAAGTCCACATCCAGCCGGTAGCACCTTCTTTGGTTAAGGCGCGAACCTTAGCCATCAGAGCTTCGATCGGACGGGTTTCGCTATCGGTTCCGGAAACACCGACAAAGGAAGTGATTCCGCCTTCCACGAGCTCGGAGAAGTTAAGCTCCGGAGCGCGTGTCAGGGGACCGCCTTCTCCGCCGCCGCCAGTCACGTGAATGTGCTGGTCGATAAGACCCGGCGTAACGATTGCGCCGTTTAGATCGATCACTTCCAGACCGGGAAGGTCGGCAGAGATTTCATCCTCCACAGCAATGATTTTGTCATTGACTGTCAGAATCTGTTTGATGCCCTTATGTTCAGGAGCGTACAGATCTGCATTTTTAAAGAGAATTGCGGTAGCCATTGATTACTAAATCCTTTGAAAGTTCGTCAGATTACGATCCCAGAACGACCAGGCGCATGACCCACAGAGAGAGCAAAGCGACGATCGGAGGAACGGCCATGATCTTAAACATATCGGAACCCTGGATGCCGATAACGCCAAGGCAGCGGCCCATGTACTGAACCTGAGAACCCATGAGGTAAATAGCGGGAATCACGATAGCGAGCTGTGTACCGTCAACAGCGCCTTTATCGAACAAGGCAACTGCCACACCGACACCGCCGCCCATGGACATCCAGCCGCCGAGCAGAATCATGGCAGCTTCGCCTGGCAGACCGAAGATGGCCATAACCGGTCCGAGGCATGTACCGATGAAGTCCAAAGCGCCGGAGATGTTCAGCATTTTGATGATCACGAAAGCCATCAAAACGTTAGGAATCGTGGAGTGTGTAGCAATGTTCCAACCCTGAAATGCACCGTTGACGAATACGTCGGTGATCATCATTTTTTTAGATGTAGTAGCCATTTCGTATTCTCCTTATTAAGCGCTCTTCTTAAGGTTAATCTTTCCGCCCATCTGGATGACGCGCATGATGTTGGCAGCGAGGATCTTGCCGAGGAACAGAATACCCAAGCAAGCACCGATGCTGACCGGAACTGCAGGCTTGCCGTCAGCAGCAAGCAGCGTGAACAGAACCGCGCCGGAAGAGAGGAAGTTAGTGATGAGAGCGTCGGCTGTCATCTGGAAAGTAGCAAAGTTATTCAGCTCTTTAGCTGTCAAAACATTGTCATCTTTGAGCTGGCGAGTCAGAGCCGCGCCACCGTCAGTAGACTGCAGAGAAGCGATCAGAGCGAGACCAGCACCGCCGGGAACGCCGATCAACGGACGAAGAATCGGAGTAAGCATCTGGCGAGCAGCTTTCAAAGCACCGTAGTGGTCGAAAACAGTGATCATCGCAAGAGCGAACATAACTGTCGGGACCAGTGTCAAAGCAAACATGAAGCCGTCGATAGCACCGGAACCGCCTTTACCGCGGAAGTTGGCCATCGCGGTGTGAATGCCGTCAGCGTTCTGGGAAACAGCTGTGACAACCTTACCGAAGGAGCCGTTGATTGTGGTGAAGTCGAAAATGCCCCACCATTGGTTTGTAGCGCAGACACCGGAGAAGAAAACGCAAGCCATAATCAGGGAAATGTAATTTCCGATGGTGACTTTCTTTTCTTTGTCATCTGCCAACTCAGGTTTTTTATCGTTGAGGTTAGGAGAAGCCATAGGACTATCCTTAAAAGTAACAAACAAAGCAAATTTCGTTTTTTGAATGTGCTTATCTACGGCCCCAGGCTCTCTTAAAGCCCTTTTATCACCGTGCGATAAACCGTTTTTCTCATCCGAAAAACAAAAAGCATGTCCGCGAGGTTTTCGCGTGACCACATTATGAAAGGATTTTTACGATGTAAATATTCAGACTTACCCTGAAATCCGTATTCAAATATGGTGTTAATACTGACAAGAAATAAGGCGAATTACGTTTTTTACATTTGCGTTAGCGGGAAATTTTTTCGCAAATATAAACATTGTTTTCAAACGTACAGCAACAAATCAAGGCTTATTTTGGTTTTTAATGAAAAAATATTCGAACGAACTGTCGTAGGGTGAAAAATTCAACCTATTTCAACCTAAAACGCCACTGTTACTAAATTACAACAACTAAAAATAGTTTCCTTGTCGCTCTTGCAAAGTATTCTGATTTTTGAACCTACTACCCAACTTAATACTGTTTGAGATTCGAAGAACCACTGCAAATCTAAAATTTCTCTTGCCAGTCCGAATAGCTTCTCACTAGGCCTTACCGGAGGATTTTTCGGAAGAAATTTTTAGCAGAGGCTGCATGTTTTTCAACATTATTTTTAATGATATTGTCCCGATCTTCGTTGTGATGGCATTAGGTTATGCCGGTGCGAAGATGAATGCTTTCACGCCGAGTCAAACCCAGGCACTCAACAAAGTTGTTTTGAACTTCGCTTTGCCGGCCGCACTTTTTGTCTCTATTACTAAAGCAACCCGCGCGATGCTTTTCGAAGATCTCACGCTGACGCTCGTCTCATTAATCGGTATCGTCGCCCTCTTCTTCGTTTGCTATTGGGTTTGCAGAAAGGTCTTCCATCACACAGCTGCCGAAGCCGCAGTCTGCGGTCTGACCGCGGGCTCCCCGACTATCGGCTTCTTAGGCTTCGCTGTCCTTGATCCGATTTACGGAGCAACCACTCAGACGGGATTGGTAGTTGCAATCGTAGCAATCGTTGCAAATGCCGTGATTATTCCGATCGGCATGTACTTGATGAGCTTAGCCGGGGCTATGGGATCCGGAAACGGCTCTTCTTCCGGAACCAGCTCTGCCATTTTAAATGCCGTCAAGCAACCGGTCGTTTGGTGTCCGACGCTTGCGGTCGTAATTGTCTTATTAGGGATCAAGCTTCCGGTCGCGGTCTATCCTTCCTTTGACCTGATTGCCCACGCCAATTCCGGTGTTGCCGTTTTTGCAGCAGGTTTGGCTTTGGCTACAGTGAAATTCAGCGTCAACACTGAAATTCTTTGGAACGCTATATTCCGTGTATTCATTACTCCGCTCTGCATCGCCATTGCGGCTATCCTCTGCGGTCTCAGCGGAGAAAAGCTTTCGATGCT
>ENA-ORSB01001369-ORSB01001369.1-human-gut-metagenome-genome-assembly--contig:-NODE-1369-length-23022-cov-4.380764_pt1 | contig 23022 bp, 19 predicted proteins | sample MGYA00242180_ERZ509144 | MGnify/ENA primary metagenome ERZ509144 (study PRJEB26280, sample SAMEA2338661) | human gut metagenome | biome: human gut; feature: human-associated habitat; material: faeces...
TTCATTGCCCTCGCTTTTCCTTTTCTCGTTAAAATTAATCTTTTGAACAATTTTTATTTTTTTGAATTATTTGAGTTTTATTTTTTCTCTTTTAATTTATTTTATATTAATAAAATTTTTATTTTTTGTAAATAGCTATATATATCTAAAAACTCTCTACCTTTTACGCACAGCCTTTTTTGGATACTTTATTTACATTTTTATAACATTTTTTATATTCATGTTGTATTGTAGCAATTTTTATAATACAATAGCTATACGGAGGGATTTTTTATGAAACTAAAAAAAGTATTTATCATTATAGTAATAATATTAATTATAATACTACTAGGATTTGGAATATATTCACTATATAAATATTTAACTCCTGTAACTGTTACATCAAGTAATAATGAATTTAGCATACAAATACCTGGTAAAGTAGATTTTAAAGAAGCTGCATCAGGTTCTTCAGAATATGTACTAGACCTTTATTCTTTAAAAGACCAGATGATGTTATACAGCACAATTATTGATAATGTTGACAATAATATAAGTTTAGAAGAAGCTATTACTTCTGAAAAAGATAATGTTTCAAACGCAAGAGAAAATGCAAGAGATATATCAGATGTTATCAAAATGGACGTGCCTAATTGTGAAGCATATAAATATACTTTCACATACTACGATTCAAGTTTAGAAACAGATCTTCATTCTAATGTAGTATGGATAAAAACAGATAAGCATATTTATATTTTAGATTTCGAAGTTATTTTAGAAAATAAAGATAAATATACAACTATTTTTGATGATATAGCAACTTCTTTTAAAGAAAATAATTAATAATATTCAAGCAGATACAATTTTATTGGTATCTGCTTGTTTTACTCTGCTCTATAAATTATAACTTTACAATTTCTTATTAATTAGCTATATCATTTATTTTTGTTGTCACTGTACATCAAATTATATACTTATAGCAATTATTCCCAAAATAAACCCTAAAATATTGCCTATAGCATTCATTCTTCCTTTATACATATTATTAGCTTCTGGTGTTAATTCGCCAGAAACTATATATAGCATTGCTCCCGCAGCAAAACTTAGTGATGCTGCTATTATACTTTCTGAGATTCCACCAACTAAATGACCTATTAAAGCTCCTATCCCTGTGCTTATTCCTGACATAATTACATAGAATATTACTTTTCCCTTACTCATTCCTCCCTTTTTCATTGGTACTGCCATACTAACTCCTTCTGGCACATCGTGTATTGCAATTACTATAGCTAATGATAATCCTAAATTTATAGAAGCCTGAAATCCTGTTCCTATCGCTAGTCCTTCTGGTATATTGTGAAGCGCTAAACCAATACTTATTATTATCCCTGTCCTTAATAAACTGTTCATTCCTTTTTTATCGCTAAATTTTTCTTTTACAAGTGTATCGCAAATTATCATTGTAAGTATTCCTAATAATATGCCTAGTAAAATTACCGCTAAATTAGCTATCTCCATTGCTTCTGGTATTAAGTCAAAACAAATAATTGACATCATTAAACCTGATGCAAAAGACAATATAAATCCTAAAAATTTATTTGAATTACTTTTTAAGTTAACTCCAATTAGACCTCCAATTGTTGTTCCAAATGTTCCGAAAAATATTCCTATTAAAAACGTTTTTATTAGCTCAGTAATATGTATCACTCCCATACATTTTTTGTTTTATATATATTCGAAATTTGATATTATATTACAGAAAAAAATAAACATCACAATCATCATTCTGCTTGTAATGTTTACATTTTATCTATTATATTTCTTAAATAAATTCACCATAATTTTTAGTCATATATTCATATATAGAATCTATTTTTAAAGCTAATAAACTTACATCATCTTCGTCTATTCCATTCTCGCTTACCATATTATACTGATCATTTATATCTATCATTTTATCAAATAAATTTTTTTCTTTATCTTGATAAATATTTATAATTGTCATTATATCTGTATACTTTAATTTTGTTTCCAATTTTTCCATTATAAATTTTGTATTAATATATTCCAATATTGCAGCTAATTTATAATATGCTTCTTTATAATCCTCTTTAGCAAATAAATCTTCTATTAATTCTATTTTTTCATTTAATTTATCGGAACTTTTTAGCTTATCTATTCCTTCTAATTTCATTTACCTCTCCTCCTTATCTATCCTCTCCATCAGCATCATCTGTTGATTTTGGACCTTCAGGATTTGATGGATTTGTTCGTTTTCTTGCTGGATATGTTGGATAATATTTATTGTTTTCGATACTCATTTTTGTATAATACTCATCTAGTTCATCTCTTCCTGCTCCATATGCTACCATAATTCTATGTCCTTCTTTTGGTAAATTATCTTTTGCTAATACTTTTCCAAGTCCTTCTAAACCTCCATCAGCATATGCTACACTTCTTGTTTCTGAAAGATTAATTTCTGGCTTTCTTATTAATACATTTCTTCTTTCTATTATTTTGTATGGATATGAATTTATTTGTCCGATTAGTCTAAAATCTTTTACATGGACAGAAATTTGTTGATGACCGGGTAAATCTATTGCAAATATATGCTGTCCATCATTATCTTTGGCAACACCAAAAGATAAATTTTCGTATTTTGGCTTAACACATACTTTGCCTTCCTCATCTTCCATTACTAACTCATCTTTTAATGATGCTATTGATGCATCTTTAATATACATTGCATTTTTATTAGTATTTGCCAACTTTCTAAATCCATTATTCTCCAAATATTCAAAGTCATTTTCAGTTATTCCATAAAATTTTGTTAATTCATATTTTAATTTACTAATTTGTCTATTATTTGTGACATCTGTAGGATCTAGCGTAAAATATGAATGTAGTTTTTTATATGCCAAATCAAATGCTCTTTGATTGCTAAGAGGATTTAAATGTTCTTTTCTACCTGATCTGTCTCTAAGTTGAATTTGAGGATTTTCTTTGCGACTATATATGTATCCTATCAAATAATCCTCTGCATCTTTACATTTATGTGCTATCTTATTCGCATAAAACATGTTAAATACATCTGTACGTACATCGTAAAATTCATATGATTCATCTTTTACTGTCTGCATTGTATCTTTTACTATGTCATAGTCATCTGCAAGTTCTGCCTTTATACTTCCTAATGACCACATTTCTTCTTCTTCAATCTGCTCATATTTTTCTTTATACTTCGGTTCTGTTTTTTCATAAATTTGTAACATGATATTTAATAAACTAACTTTGCCTTTTTCGTTAATACGTAGATTAACATTTTTTGGTTCTAAATATCTACTTAAACTTTGTATTACTTTAATTGTTCTCTTAACTTCTTGTGGTTTTGCTAGTTTCATTTTACCACTCCTTATTTTATGAAAAAGGCGACTTTCATCTGTCGCCTTTTTCCTTTTCCATAGCCAAAGATTTTAAAAGATCTTTCACGATATCAGCCTTCATTTGTAAGAGCTCTGTATCGTGGAGCTCGTTCTCGATATAATCTGCAAGCTCTGCTTTTATATCTAAAGCTTTTGCACAGCTCGCAAGATATAAATCTTGAACTTCTTCGGCCGGAGGCGTCTTTGTTAATGTGTCAATATCTTTTTCGATTTGACTAATAAGTTTTGTTTCTCTTGGTGTTAACATTTTTTTGAATTTACTCATCATAAAAACTCCTCCTGATGTATGTATCAACATTGCTTACACATTTAATTATAACATATTTTCCAATTTATGTAAAGCAACTTGCTTAATACATAGTAATTAACTTGTGATAATATCACCCCATAATCATATTAATATTTTTTTCGGAAATGTCTCCCTTTTAAACAAATAAATATTTTCTCCAGAAAATTATTTAATTATTATAAAATAAAAAAGTAGGAATTTCTATGCATAATTCATTTGCTTTCCAAAAATCCTACTTTTTCTTTAATTATTCTTCTTCATTTCCTTTAAGCTTTTCTGCCATATGTGCAGCAGTTAAACTATCTATCATATTATCCAAGTTTCCATTTAAGAAATCTTCCATTTGGAATATACTTAATCCTATTCTATGGTCTGTTATTCTTCCTTGTGGATAGTTATATGTCCTTATTTTTTCGCTTCTATCTCCACTTCCTATTTGTGATTTTCTTTCATTTGCAAGTGCATTATCTTGTTTTGTTTTTTCTATCTCATAAAGTCTAGAACGTAATAATTTCATTGCATATTCCCTGTTTTGTAATTGTGACCTTTCTGTTTGGCATTCTGCCACAATTCCTGTTGGTACGTGGATAAGTCTTACTGCTGAAGATGTTTTATTAACATGTTGTCCTCCTGCTCCTGATGCTCTAAATACTTCCATCTTTATGTCTGCAGGATTTATCTCTATTTCTACATCTTCTACTACTGGAAGTACTGCGACTGTTGCTGTTGATGTATGAATTCTTCCACTGCTTTCTGTATCTGGAACTCTTTGTACTCTGTGTACTCCACTTTCGTATTTTAATCTACTATATGCACCTTTTCCAGTAATCATAAAAGATATTTCTTTATATCCACCAAGTTCTGTCGCATTTTCATTTAATATTTCTAATTTCCAATGTTTTCTTTCTGCATACATATTATACATTCTAAACAATGTACCAGCAAATAACGCTGCTTCTTCTCCACCTGCACCAGCTCTTATTTCGCATATAATGTTTTTGTCATCATCTTTATCCTTTGGAATTAATAACATTTTTAATTCCTCTTCTAATTTTGGTAATTGCTCTTTTGCTGAATAATAATCTGCTTCTGCTAATTCTTTTAATTCTTTATCTGCCATCATTTCTTTGGCATCTTCCATCTGTTTTTCTACTTTTTTGTATTCTCTATATTTTTCTACAACATCTGTAATCTCTGCATGCTCCTTTACATATTTTTGCCATTCGTTATGGTTGCTGATTACTTCTGGATCACTTATTAATTTTGTTAATTCTTCATATCTCTTTTCTACTGCATCTAATTTTTGAAACATAATTCTCTCCTCTTTTTATAAACTCTGTATAATATTATACACAATTTTTCCAGCTTTTTCAAGTCATTACATAGGGATTTGGGGACGTTCCTTTTTTCCCTATTCTAAGTCTTCTTTTAGTGGTAATATAGACAACTAAATATTACTTTTTCAAAATCTTTTTCCAAAAAAAAGCGTGCTAAAAATCCCAGTTGAACCGAGATTTTTAGCACTGTCCCTTTATCCCTATGCATTCCAAAATGCTTTATATGCTTGATATGCAGAATATACATCATATTTACTTGCTACTTCATATGGTGAATGCATACATAAAATTGGTATGCCACAGTCTATAACATCTATTCCTTTGTTTGCTAGAATATATGCTATAGTTCCGCCACCACCTACATCTACTTTTCCTAATTCTGTTATTTGATATTTTATATTATTATCATCAAATATTTTTCTTACTTCTGCTAGATATTCTGCATTTGCGTCAGATGCTTCGTACTTTCCACCAGAACCTGTGTATTTATTTATTCCTACGCCATACCCCATATATGCTGCATTAAGTCTGTCTGAAACATTTGCATAAATAGGATCTAAGCAAGCATCTACGTCTGCTGAAAGCATTTTTGAATTACAGAATACTTTTTCTAATAAATTAACTTTATTTTCTCCTGTTTTATTTAATAGGTATGTTATGAATGTATCAAATGCATGTGATTCCATTCCTGTATTTCCAACACTACCTATTTCTTCTTTGTCTGCTATAATACATACTGCTGTTCTTTTAATATTATTTAATTCCATCATTGCTGTTAATGATGTATATACACTTACTTTATCATCTTGTCCATATGCTGCTACCATGCTTTCGTCAAAGCCTTGTGTTCTTGCTTTATATGCAGGTACTAATTCTAATTCTGAACTTGCTAAATCTTCTTCTACTATTCCGTATCTTTTGTTTAATATAGCTAGAATATTTAGTTTTACTCTTTCTGGAATTTCTTCGTCAAAAGGCATACTTCCAATTAAAAGATTTAAGTCTTCGCCCTTTATTGCTTCTTTTAATTTTAAGTTTTCTTGCTCTTTTGCTAAATGTGGTAATAAATCTGTTACTGTAAAGATTGGATCTTTGTCATCTTCACCAATTTTTACTTCTATTTTCTCACCATTTCCTTTTACTATTACACCATGAATGCTAAGTGGAATGGTTGTCCATTGGTATTTCTTTATTCCGCCATAATAGTGAGTTTTAAAATATACTAGTTCTTGATCTTCATATAATGGATTCGGTTTTAAATCTAATCTTGGGGAATCTGCATGTGAACCAATTATATTTAGTCCATTTTCTAATTTGTCTTCTCCAATTACTGCAAGATACATACTTTTCTCTTTATTTATGTAGTATACTTTATCTCCTACAGATAAATTTTCTACCTCGTTTATATCTTTAAATCCATTTGCTTTTGCTATTTCTACAGAACTTTTAACTATTTCTCTTTCTGTTTTTGAGTTGTTTAAAAATTCCATATATCTTTCGTTATATTCGAAGATTTCTTTTTTTAGTTCATCAGAAATTTTAAACCAACCATTTACTTTCTTTTTGAATAGTTTATCCTTTAGTTGTTCACCATATGTCATATATATCTACTCCCTTTCTTTTTTGTATATTCTATCATTAAATATTATAAATGTCCAAATTTTCTGTACGACATTTTTCGAGATTAAATTAAGGGATTAGGGATTTAGGGACGGTGTGGAAATCCCGGTAGAACCCCCAAAACACTTTTAATAGAAATCGCACCAAAAAACAGGGATTTAAGGAACGTCCCCCGAATCCCGACAAAAATAGGGATTTGAGGAACGTCCCCAAATCCCGAGGAACATCCCCAAATCCCTTTTAGGTTGTTAATCTATTTTGTTAGAACTTTTCTCTTTATTAAGAAAATTCCTACTCCTAATACTCCGATAATTGCTATTCCTATTAGTATATATTTTACTGCGTCTGCTGCACCAAATGGTGGAACTATAGCAATTCTTTCTGATTGTGCTGTGTCTGGTTCTCCTAAATTATAGTTACCAGGTATTGAAACTACATCTGCATTATATGTTCTTCTACCATTTGTTGTGATAGTTTCTACAACTTCTGCTGTGTTTTCATATTCTGTATCATCAGTTGTACTTCCATCTGAAGCAACTACTTTAGTTAGGAACACTGTTGCTGTTGGTGTTTCAGATTGTTTTCCTGCTTTATCTTTAGCCTTTTCAGGTACTAATGGGTCTGCTTGTACTATAGGGTTATCGGTTGTTGAAACAATTACTTTTTGTAATCCATTAAATGCATTCTCATCTACTGCTTTAATATATGGATCATCACCAGATGTTAGTTGTGTTTTATTTGTTATTTCTTGCCATCCAGAATTTTTGCTCATATCAAATGATAAGTTATTAGATACATAGTCAACTACAACTGCTGGGTCTAATGTTACTATGTTGTTTACATCTGTTATAACACCTGTGTTGTAATATGTTTCATCTTTGTAATCTGTCTCACCTGTATTTATTACTTTTATATTAAATGTTAATTCTAATGTTGCACCATGTAGTAAGTTTTCATCAACAGTAGCTTGAACTAGTCCTCTGTTCTCTCTTGTATTAGCTTTCCATGTTAAGTTTGGTACAGATTGATTAGCGTCAAATATTGTTTGACCATCACCTGCTGTTGATAATTTTAAGTTTGAAACTGTCTTTTCTACATATATATCTGAACGTGGTCTTTCTATAATACCAAAGTCTATATTTCTTACTGTATATTCTGTATTTTCTTGACCTACATATTCAATTTCCATACTCATTTGAGCTGTATTAGCATTCATATTTGTATTATCTGCTAAAGTTCTTAATGTTGCTTCATCTGTTTGGGCTGTAGAATTTAATACTGTTGCATTTGTATATTTTAAGTCTTCACTGTATTTATTAACTTCTTCCCTTCTTGTTTGATCATCTTTAGCATCATTTATTTTTGTATCTATATTATTGTTATACCAATATGCATCTGAATAATTAGCTTCTTGATATATTGTAGATTTATAATCTTGACCTGTGTACATTTCGTTATTTGGTTGTACTGCTACTAAAGATTCATAATCACCATATGTAAATTTAATAGTGTAATCCCCAGGAATATAATCTGTAAATTCGTATGCACCTTGGTCATTAGTTCTTGTTTCTTTTACTTCTACATCTCCGTTTGTACAAATTAATTGTACTTTAACTTGATTTACTAAATTGTCACCATCTTCGTAGGCACCGTCACCAATTCTTTCATTGTCTTCTTCTAGTTTTTCTGCTAATGCTGCATCTTCAAATACTGTACCTGTTAATCTTCTCTTGTTTGTATCGTCAACTATTAGTTTTAATCCAGGTGCTGCATCTGCATCATCTTCGAAGATTGCCATACTTTGTTTTGTCTTTTCTTCTCCACCTAAAGCTTGGTATTCATCTGTCTTAGAGTATGCTACAAATTCTTGTACTGCTGAATCTGTTGGATTTAAGTTAGCTGGTGTAGAATCTATATCAATTAATCCTGCATTTTCACCTGCATTTGTTATTAATTGACCATTTAAGTCTTTTCTATCTTCTCTATATGTATTTTTATATCCTGATATTTGTGCAAAGTTTTCTTTAGTAGATTGTTTTTCTTCTAATAATGCTCTTAAAGCATCATTTGTTACTTTATACTCTACAAATATCCATTTCTTATCATCAATTCCTTGGTTAGCTAATGCTGTTGTATGCATTGTATGATATGTCTTTCCAGCTCCTGATATATCTGATTGTTGTTCCCAAGTAATTTCTTGTTCATTCTCATCATATGATCTTACATATTCATAAGAAGTATCATAGTAGTCTGCTAAATCTGTTACATATCCTGTAATCTTACCAACTGATTGATTCTTTAATTGAATTTTATAAGTTACATATACTTGTAATTTATCTGCGTCTTGATCATATTGTTCTGCTGCTTTATATTGTAAGTCTGAACTTCTAATTGCTCTATTATAGTCTGGTATATCTGTACCTCTTATATCAACCTCTAAGTCTTGTTCTCCTCCAGGGTAGTCATATGTATGTGACTTACCATTAATATTCAAATCAACTTTTACTAAGTCTTTTCTTAAGTTCATATCAAATTGTTCTCTGTCTTTAATACCAAAGTTGATATTTAATAGTTCTTCTTTAGAGTTTGATACTCCATATTGTTTTAGCTCTTCCATTCCATTAGGTCCTGTATATGCATAAATATCAAATGCTGCATTTGTAGTATCATCTCTGTCTGGTACTGTATGTGTACTATCTACTGGTGTAAATTTATTATTGAAGTTTTGTCTATTTTGTTTACCATCTGTTGCATAAGATCTTTCTGCTATAGTTGTTGGTCCTAATGTTCCAGCATTATCTATTACTTTACTTACTCTTTGATATGTTGTTGGTTCATATAATTGTCCATTATATTTAAATCTTACATAGTATTGTTTAGATGCTGGTTGATCTAAGAATTCATAGTAACCATCTTTATCTGTTGTTGTCTTAGCAATTTCTGCTCCTGTACTGTCAAATAATGTTACTTCGATTCCTTCTAACATTTCATCTCCTGTACTTAATATACCATCTTCTGTACCATCTTTACTTGCTGGGTTATCTTTAAATACTTTACCAGCTAAATCTATAGTTAATTCTATTTCTGGACTATCATCATCTACTTTTTGAGGACCACCTGTATAATCAATAGTTACTAAACGTTGTACTGTACGTCCGCTCATTGTTTTGTGAGCATCATCTGGTTCGAAATATGTATACGTACCACTCGCTTCCTCGTATTTATACTCTGCTACTAATTTAACTTTTGAGGCTTTACCTGCGTCTTCTTGTGATAGTAATACATAGAATTCTTCTCCAGAAGCTATATCTGATACACTACCTGTATATCCTCCAAAGTTTACTCTACTAACTTCTATTTCTGTTCCAATATCTGTTTGTAGATATAATCTTGAGATTCCAGAATAGGCACTTTTATAGAACGATAATTTGAATGGTCCTAATTTAAATACCCCATTTTCTGAACTTTGTAGTGTTGCATCTGTTTCTTCGAATGTTACATCTTTTCCTGATTCTTGTAATTTACTATAATATTCGTTAAATCCTGCTATCTTGTTATATTGTACTAATGCATCATCATAGTCAGGATGCCAAGATGGAGCAGATATATTATCAGATATATCTGTCATCCAAATTAAATTTTGTCTAGAATTCATTGAACAACATTGTCTTAATGCGTAAGCTAGCCCTGGTGACATATCATGTGTAGATTTACTATAGAATGTTATTACACCCCAACTAGTCCATAGTGAACCACCTGCTTGTGAACAGTACACTTCGGTTGATTTACCATCTATTGTAGTTACAAAAGGAGGTGCTGTTGAAGCAGTATATTGATAGTTAAAAGAACTAGCTTCTGCACTTGGTGAAAGATATGCTAATACTGTTATTATCGGTATAAGCATTGCTATTATTAATAATACTAATAATTTTGACTTTCTCATATTCCCTTCCTCCTTTCTAAACCTTTAATACTTTTTTATTTATTATATATGCTCCACATGCTGCTATTGCTAATATTGTTAATGTTAATACTACATAAGTTACTGGTCCACCAGTTTTTATTCCTATAATTACGTTTGCAGAAGAATTTGTATCATCTTCTGTTGATTTTTCATCTAATAAACCTTGGTCATTATATGTTTCTGTAATTTCTGCTTTGTTTGTTACTGTTCCTGTTCCATTTTCGTTCATCTTTTTAGTTAATAGTAATTTAACTTCTTTAGTTTCTCCTGGATTTATTAACTCATTTTCTAATGCTGTACAAATTACTGTATCTCCAGAAGAGTACCAATCTTCATTTAAGTTAGAACTAAATTCTAATTCGCTTGGTAAGTAATCTACTATCTTCTTAGCATATCCTGCTACATTACCATTGTTTGTAATTGTCATTGTGTATTCAATTACTAGGTTTGTACTATTTATACGTTTTCCATCAACTTCAATTTTTCCTAATTTCTTATTTTCGAAATTAACTTCTTTAGTTGTTTTACCGTCTGCTAATTGAATTTTTGTTAATGTTTTATTTAATGATAAATCGAATATTCCTTTTGTTGTTAAACCTAAGTCTATATTGCTCATACTTGTATCTGTAATTGTTAAACTATCTGTAATTGCTACACCATTATTTTCTGTTGTATTAATTGCATCTGAGTTTATTGTTTCATCTATTCCTTGTTTTCTATATTCTGTAATTACATATTGTGAATTATCGTAGTTGAATTTTACTATATATTGACCTTGGATTAAATCACTTAAGATATATTCTCCATTATCATCTGTTGTAGCACTTATTTCATTGCCCATTGAATTCTTTACTGCTTTTCCTGTTTTTGCATCAACTATAGTTACAGGTATTCCACTTAGTAGTTTTTCTCCAGAATCCCTTGTACCATTTCTGTTTTCATCAAACCATACTACTCCAGATATTCTATATGTATTAGAATTTTGTATATTATCATTTTCGATAGTATTTTTTATCTCGTCTTTGTAGTCCTCTGTTCCATCACCAGATACTTCTATCTCAACATTTGCATCCTCTTCTTCTTTAGAAGTATCTATCATTTTATTTACTGCTGCTCTTACTACAAATTTAAGTGTTTGTCCTGCATCTAAATCCATAGTTGTTTGTGATACTTTGTTATCTAATAAGTAACCATTAAACATTTCTTTATCATCTAAGTAATATGTTGTATTTAGATATTTTAAGTTATCTGGAATTGTTGCAGCTACTCTTACATTTTTAATAACTCCTGAGCTTACATTCTTAGCTGTTATCGTATATGTTACAACATCTCCAATTTGTAAGTATTCTTCTGTAATATCTGTTCCTGTTGTAATCTCTAATTTATTATCACCAGTTGAGTGTATTATAATTGAACTTTTTTGTTCGTTAGTATCTTTACCTTTTACTAAAACTTGCATATTAACATCTTCTAGTTTAGTAGTTTTTACTCTTAAGATAAAGTTATATTTTGCAGCTGAGTTTGCTTCTATGTCTCCAACATCAAATGTTACTTTCTTGTCTTTTTCATCATATTTAACATCTTCTTGTGATGGGTTTGCTCCGCCATATTCTTGTCTGAAAGCTTCTACATATTCAACATTATCTGGTAAATTAATTGTTGCTACTACATCATCTATCTTCTTGTCTGTTACATTTGATATGTTAACATAGTATTCGATTTGACTTCCTAGACCAACATTATCTTGAGTTGGTGTTGTAAATTCAATATAGAAACTTGCTTGTGATACTTGTACTTCTGCTGTTGATACTTGTTCTGATTTTTCTAAGTTGTCTGCAGAAAGTATAAAGTCTAATTTAAATGTTCCTTCTTTGTTTGCCATTATTGTAAATGAAACTTCTTTACTTTCTCCTACTCCAAGATTTCCTACTGAAAGTTCTAATGTTCTTTGTTCAGGTCTTGCTTCATATCTATTACCCATAGGTTCTTCGATATATTCTGCATAATCTACCATGTCTGGCAAGTTTACAGTTACTTTTGCATTTTCTGCTGCTACCTCACCATCATTTCTTACTGTTATTTTATATTCCATAACATCTTCTGTTGATGCTGTGCTATCTACATTTGTATATATTTCTGCTTTTAACTCTGGTCCTTTTCCTGTAGATACACCAACTGTTGGAGCTATTGTTTCTTTTGCTATCGTTTGTGAATTTTCATCTTCTTCATAATAAACTGTATATGTACCAAATGCATTTTCATTATGTGATAAGTTTTCTGGTACTTGTACATTGTATGCCATATCAAAAGATGTGGCTTGTGGCATTACATAATCATTAAATACTACTAAGTATGATTTTATCTTTGATGCATCAGTTACATTTTGCGTCCAACCATTTTCTGCATTATTTAGATCTGCTGTTGCATTACCATTTTCACTATAATATATAGTATATGGATTATTAGCTATTCCCGAAACTGTAAGTCCTGATGTTAGTATAGTATCTACTGTTGAGCCTAATTCTGTTCCATCAGTCTTCTTGTTTCCTTGGAATGGTAATCTTCCTAGTATTTTTGGATTTTTAATATCTTTACCATAGTTGTTTACTACTGTTGCTTTCATTGTTATATTTTTTGCATTTGATTTAATATCTATTTTTCCCGCTTGTTCTTTATTTGGTAAAGAAACTATTTCTTCATTGTCATTACTAAAGTTAGCTACACTACTTAGTAATACAACACCTTGTGGTGCATATATATTCATTGGAACTATAGCAATTCCATCATTTTCATATTGGATTGCTTTATCATTTGTTACTTTTAAAGTAGCATTTTTTGTTGTACTTGCTGCTGTTTTTCTTAATGTAATGTCTGTGTTTATTACAACATTAATACCTTTACTTATATCTGTAACAAATTCTGTTTGTTCTCCTTGCATATATATTCTAATTACTTTATTTCCATTATTATCTGTTACTACATCATATGAAGATATTTGAATATTTTCATTGTATAGTAAATTAATTGTTTTTATTTCTAATGTTTCTATTTCACTTGGTAAAGTAATTAAAACTGTTGGATTACTGTATAAATCACATGTATAATCATTTGATTTTAATATTGCTTTAATTTCTACATTTTCATTTTTTGCTGTTGTTGTTAAGTTTGTATTATTTATATATAACTCTGCTTTTGTTGCTGTTTCTTTTAAGTTTGTTGTCTCTGTTTTTGTAGCCATTTCTGTTACCATATCTGCACTTACTATATTTCCAGAAACTGCTGTATCAATTCTTTGGATATTTGTTATTGTAGCTCTAGATAAGTTTGTTGTAGCTTTTATAGCTTTACTAATATTAAATATTATGATTCCTTCTGTTTCTGGTTTTGTTGTTTCTATTCTTAAAGCTGTAACATTTTGATTTATTGTAATTACCATATTACCATTTGCATCTACTGGTGTGTTTTTATCTATTCCAGCTACTCTATTTCCGTTTTGGTCATATATTTGTATATTACCATTTTGTCCTAAAATTTTATCAAATAAAACTTTGTTAATAGCTATAGATTTATAGTACATGTTGTTTCCTGCTTGCATTGTTGCCCCATTTGCTGTAACAAATGTTGCATTATTTTCATTTATAACTAATTTATCTACAGCATCTGTATATGCAATATTTGCAGATATCGTTGATGCATATTCTGTTTCGTATTTGTTATTTGCATACATATATCCTTTATAAATTTCTGATGTTGCAGATACTTCTGTATCTACTACTGTACTAACATTGCCTTTTAATTCTACATTTTTTTGAACATTTGCTGTAACATCTTGTTCTGTTACATATGTTTTAATATTTGAATTTGCATTCAAAGTAACTACAATTGCTTCAGCTGTTACATCTGTATAAATATATGTTATGTAGAATTTATCTTCTCCTTGTCTCCAATTAACTTGATTATTATTTTCTTTATTTTCTAAATTAATTTCTAAAATTCCAGTGTCTTTATTATAAGACCACATATCTTTTGTGAATTCTGCACCATTTGTTGCTGGTGTATTTGCAAATATTCTTACTTCTGTTGGATTTTTATTTGCAATTTTTGGCGCTGTAACTTCTAGCTTTGTACTTTCTACTGGAAGTGAATTACCTTCTAATGTACTTGTTAGTAATGTTTGCATATACACATTACTATTATAAGCACCATATTTTATAACATCTTCGTTTAATATTGCTTTTGGTGTTGCAGTCCAATTTAACCTGATATTAATATCAGATTTTATGTTTCTTTCTTTTTCATTCTCATCATAGTATGTTCCTGTTAAGTTTAGTTTTGTTTCTCTAGAAAAATATGTTAAATCCATATTATCATTTCTTACAAAGTTAACAGGTATTTCTATTTCCACTTCTTTTCCGCTTTCTATTTGGTTTAATGTTAGTTGATTATTGTCATAGTCAACTGATTTTACATTTTCTGATTGAGCAAAAGCTTTTGAAATCGAAAAGTTTGGATTTTCGAATGAAATTGTTGCATTCTCTAGGTAACCTGCATTTTTTACATTTACCTTTACATATAATTTTTGTTCTGCAGATATCTCTGCCTCCATACTGTGTTTATTTGTTCCATCTGGCTTAAAGTATGCATCAAATTCTATATTTTTGTTATTTGATACAATACCTTGTTTTTCTAACTCTTCATAGGCAGCATAAACTGAATTTGTTAACGTAGACACATAGGTCATAAGTAAACAAACTGTAGTAATTGCTGCTATTAACTTATTAACAACCTCTCTTTTCATATTCTCCTCCTAAAAAAAATAATAATCCCATATAATAATATTATATACTTTTTTTCCTTATTTTTCAATGGTTTTCTCATATTTGTAATATTTTTATGTAAATTTCTCCATTTTTTATCTTTTCCCTTAGCGGAAACTTATCTTTAGAAAAAATATATCTTTTTAATGTCAACATTTTTTCTCGTTTTTAATATAATAATATAACGAAATTCATATATATATTTAGAGGTGATTTGTATGGATAATTTAGATATGGCAAAACTAATGAACCTGCTATCTAAAGTAGATAAAAAAGATTTAGAAAAAAGCATGGAAATTGCGAATAAAATTATGAAATCCGAAAATAAAGATGAAATCATAAAAAATTTGAAAAATAATTTAAATTAAAACTTAGTCAACTCTTTGGTGTCTATAAGTTATAAACGAAGCTAGGTATAGGAGGTTATTATGAGTGATGATTTATCAGATTTAATTAAGAATTTTTCTAATAGCAATATAGATATGAATAAAGTTAATGATCTTTTAAGCAGTCTAAAGTCAACTGACAAGTCATCAACTTCTAATGACTCGTCTTCTTCTGAAAGCGCTTCAAGTAGTAATATAGATATAAATACCATGTTAAAGATTAAAGAAATGATGGATAAAATAAACTCTTCCCATAATGATAAGCGTTCTAATTTGTTATTAGCATTAAAACCTTATCTTAGAGAAAGTAGACAAACTAAATTAGACCAATATATGAAATTGTTAAATATAGCTCCATTATTAGAAATGTTTAAAGATGATGGTGATAAAAATGTATAACTTTCCTCCCCCATATTCCAATTATTATAAAAATTCTATTCGTAAACCTAAAAAAATAAATACTACTAAGGCAGACTTCAAAAAAGATTCTGACAACTGTACAAAGTCTTCTAACAATACAGATTCATCTGCTTGTATTAATATTTTAGGTATAAAGTTATATGTGGATGATTTAATAATATTATTTATCATATTTATTTTATATAAAGAAAAAATTAAAGATAATGAGTTAATAATCTGTTTATTGTTATTACTTTTAAATTGAGTTATCCACAATTTATCAAAAAAAGAATGTACTACCTTCGTATTTTAGTACATTCTTTTTCACTTTCATTATTCCAAAACTATTTCTCTTCCATTTTCATGAACATAAGCATATGTGTATGCAACATTGTACGCATCATCGTCTTTTACTAGTTCCTTTATAATATTTGCAATTCTGAGTTGATGTGTATCTATTCTATGTGCTGCAACTATAGCTTGTTTATTTCCTTTGGCACCAGCATGAGCTAATCCTCTTAAGTTACCTACAACTACAACATTATCCCCAGCAATTACTTCTGCTCCATCATTTACATCACCTAATACTATTAAGGTTCCTTCATATTCTAAACGTTGTCCAGATCTTAATGAACCTCTATGGATTTTAGATTCTGAAATTTCTACATCTCTATTATATGTTCTTCGTATTTCGTTTAGCCCTAGGGCTTTGGGTGTATCGAACTCAACTTCAACATTAATACTCTTTTTAATTAAATCTTGAATTTCTTTTAATTCTTTATTTTTTAGAATTCTTCCTGTTACAAATATTGGAGTCTTTTCTTGTTGATATAATTTTTTAAGTTCTGGTAATTTCTTTTTTAAACTTTTAATAGTATCTGCTTGAGTAGCCTTTTCACTTAATTTCATGACGATTACATCTTTTTTTAAATTTATTGTTATATACTGTGCCATATTAAACTTCCTTTCCCTATTATCTATATGTTTCTACATAAGGTGCTTGTGTCATATCTTCTTGAACTTGTGTAGTATTCATTCCAAAATATTGTTCCATTATTTCTCTAACAGTTTCTCCTGTATACCAACCATGTCCACCATTTTCTACAAATACTACTACTGCGATTTCTGGGTCATCATATGGTGCAAATCCAGCAAACCAAGCATTAGTTTTTCCATTATTAGCTCCACTTTCAGTTTCTGCAGAACCTGTCTTTCCTCCAACTTCTATTGGGAAGTTCTTAAATACACTATAAGCTGTACCTGATTCGTCCGAAGTAACTGAACGCATTCCTTCTTTAACAACATCTATACTTGTTTGAGAAATTGTTAAATCTTCTGTTCCATCATCTGTTATTCCTAATTTTGCCTTTATAGTCTGTTCTACTTCTTCTTTTGGCACTTCTGTTCCATCAGCTCTTATAACAGATTCAACTATTGTCGGTGTTATTTTGTTTCCGCCATTTGCTACCATACTTATATATTTTGCCATTTGTAATGGTGTAAACGCATTGTAACTTTGTCCAATAACAGCAGACATCATGTCTCCTGGTTGCCAAGAATGATTATTCTTTTCCGCAGTTTCTCTCGAAGCAACGCTTCCCGCTACCTCACTTGGTAATTCTACACCGGTTTTTACTCCTAGTCCAAAATATTTAGCATATTTTGCTAATACATCTATATCCATTCTCGTTCCTATTGTATAGAAGAAGAAATTACATGATTTTTCTATCGCACCTGTAATGTTAAGCCAACCATGTCCACCTCTTTGCCAACAGTGCCAACTACTATTATATTTATAAAATGTTCCAGTATCGCGTATTTTCTCTGTTGTATTCGTTGCCCCTGTTTCTAACCCTGCAATTGCTGTAACCATCTTAAATATTGAACCAGGTGCATATGCTGATTGAATAGCTTTATTCATTAATGGCAAATCGGGATTATTATTATATTCATTCCACTTTTCTGTAGATATCGTACCAACAAAATCTTGTGGATTATATGTTGGATAACTTGCCATTGCTAATATCTTTCCGGTCTTAACCTCCATTACTACAGCTACTCCGGAATTCGTATCATACTGTTGTGAATATCCACCACTATTTATCTTGTTTATAGTATTTGCCAATGCTTGTTCTGTTACTTTTTGTAGATTCAAGTCTATAGTTAATACAACATCTGACCCTTTAACAGCTTCTTTCGTTGTATATTCTTCTTGTACTGTTCCATCAACACTCATATCCAATTGTTTTATACCATCTTCACCTTTTAAATATTCTTCAAAAGTAGACTCTATTCCGTTTTTTCCAATGATATCATCTTGGTCATAAGTATCTTTTCTAGTTTCTAACTCTTTAGATGTGATTTTACCTGTATATCCAACTATATGTGAAGCAGTCGTTCCTTGTTCATAATTTCTTACTGGCTCTACTACGACATTTATTCCAGGAAATTCTGAAGATTTCTCGTTAAATATTAATGCTGATTCCCTTTTTATATTACTTGATATTTGTAAAGGCTTTGTACTACTATATCCTTCTTCTTGTATAGCATATCTTATTGCCATTATTTTTCTTGCTTCTGAAACATCTGCATTCTCGATTTCGTATTCTTCTTTCATAGCATTAAAGCATTCTTCTGCTGTGGCATTTTCATCTATATCATTATCTTTTTTAAATTTAGCTACTTTTTCATCTGAAACGTTAAATGCATATGGATTTATATCTATAATAAAATCATCTACATATGAATCACCATTTTGTTCTAATACATTTATAACATTTAAAATTGTTTGATTTAATGTCTTGTCATCTATTTTAGTTTTATATAAATCAACACTAAATCCCATTGTATTGCCTACAATAGTATTTCCCGATCTATCTAATATCGAGCCCCTATCTGCCTCTATTGTACTTTCACGAGTTAATCTTGTATTTGATTGCTCTCTGTATTCACTGCCATGAACTATTTGTAGATTGAAAAGTTGTAACAATAAAATAATTCCTACTACATATATAATAGTTGTTATAAAATTAAATCTAAGTTTTATATTTGGTTTTTTACTCAATTAATCACTTCCAATCTTACGTTATCTTTAAAAGTATCTTGTTAGTATTTTTGTTTCTTTAAAGTTTTCTTCTAATGCATATCCACATTTTTGAATAAGTGGATATAGTATTATTGTTAGTAATACATTAAATATTGTTTCTATTGCAAGTTTTATAAAAAATTCCGCTAGTTCCAACGAATATGTGTATATTATTGCATTTATAGAATAATTAAGTAACTCATAAGCAACTGTTAAAAACATAACCATTAGAACAAGTGTTATTCTACTATCTTTAGAGAAGTTCTTGTCTAACAAAGCTCCTATAAATCCTACAAGTCCTAGGGTTATAGCAGTTACACCTATTTTTTTGCTAATAAATATATCCAAAAATAAACCTGCAACAACACCTGTAGATATTCCTGCGTATTTACCAGCAAATAGCCCTATTATCAAAATTAACACTACAAATAAATTTGGCATTACTCCTGCTATATTAAACCATGTAAAAAAATTCACTTGCAAAAAATATATTATAAGGAAAGCTACGAACATTAATAAAATTGATACTGCTTTTTTCATAATTGCTCTCCTTTCATTAATTTAATATTACAAGTACTGTATCCAATTTCGAGAAATCCACTGCTGTTTCTATTGTAGCATATTTGTCTGTTGGATTTTTAGTATTAACAACTTCTTTTATTGTACCAACATGTATTCCCTTAGGATAAATTCCTCCCAAACCAGAAGTTTCTACACTAGTATCTTGAACTAATACTGCATCTGTTGGTATATATGTTGCTCTTATTTCTCTACCACTATTATTTATGCTTCCTTTTGTTATAAATGCATCTTTAGATGTGCTAATAATACAGCTTACAGAACTTGCTGGATCCACAATAGTTTGTACTTTTGCAGTATTTGATGTAACAGATACTACATTTCCTACCAATCCTTTATCTGCAATAACTGTCATATTAGGCTGTACACCATCATCAGAACCAACATTAATAACTACCATTCCTGTATAATTGCTAATATCTCTATTTATTACATAACCCGATACAGTTTTATATTCCCCATATTTTTCTTTAAGATTCATTTGTTCTTTAAGGGTAGTATTTTCTGCCTTAATTATTTCTAGTTCTCTTAATGATTGTTCTAACTCACTATTCTTTTGTTTTAGTTCCTCATTTTCATTTTTTAAATTATCTAAATCAGTAAAAAATGTATCATTGCCAGAAATCTTATTTTTTAGCATTGTAAACCCATTTTGAAATGGCATAACTATTGTACTAAAAACATTTTCTACAACTGTTAAATTTTCTATTTTTATATTTGAAAGTATTACCAATAATATTAAAATAATTACTGTAACAACTATTCCAATAACTCCACTCTTTTTCTTTTTATACATTCTTACTTCCTTCCTATATACTTAAAGTTATACTCTTTTTCTTGCGTTAATTAATACTGTTCTTAGCTTTTCTATATTTTCTAATGTTTTACCAGTTCCTTTTACTACACAGTCTAATGGATCTTCTGCAACATATACTGGCATTCCAGTTCTTTCGCTTAATAGTTTATCTAGATTCTTTATTAAAGCTCCACCACCTGCAAGTACAATTCCTTTTTCCATAATGTCTGAAGCTAGTTCTGGTGGTGTTTTTTCTAATGTTGCTTTAACTGTTTCTACGATTTCATTAATAGAAACCTCTATCGCTTCTTGCACATTGCTAGAACTTATAATTATGTTTCTTGGAAGACCTGTATTTAGATCCCTTCCTGTAACGTCCATTGTCATTTCTGTCATTAGTGGAAGTGCACAACCAATTTGTTTCTTTATTTCTTCTGCAGTTGTATCTCCAATTGCTAAGTTGAATTCTCTCTTTATATAATTTGTTATATCTTCATCTAGCTCGTCCCCAGCAATTCTTAAAGAATGACTTATAACAATACCACCTAAAGAAACTACAGCAACTTCTGTTGTTCCCCCACCAATATCTACGATTATATTTCCACTAGGTTCAGAAACATCTAAATTTGCTCCAATTGCTGCAGCCATTGGCTCTTCTATTAAATATACTTCTTTAGCCCCAGCTTGCATAACAGCTTCTTCTACTGCTCTTTCCTCTACCTCCGTTATTCCAGATGGAACTCCAACTAATATTCTTGGTTTACCTACATTGTTTTGTCTGCAGACTTTTTTAATTATATTTTTTAGCATTAGTTCTGTAGCTGTAAAATCTGCAATAACACCATCTCTTAAAGGTCTTACAGCTTTTATAGTTTCTGGAGTTCTTCCTAACATTTCTTTTGCTTCGTAACCTGTTGCTAAAATCTCTCCTGTATTTTTATCTATTGCTACTACAGAAGGTTCATTAAGTACGATTCCTTTTCCTTTTAGTGTGACTAATAAATTTGCTGTTCCTAAGTCTATACCAATATCTTTTGAATTAAGTCCTAAAAATTTAAACATATTAAAACAATCCTTTCTTTCTCATTATTGCAAAAACACTTTCGTAATTGTTATTTCCTATTATTACATGGTCCAAAAAGGAAATACCTAATAACATTGATGCTTCTCTTACTCTTGTCGTAAGTAATATATCTTCCTTACTTGGTTCTGGGTCCCCACTTGGATGATTATGTACAAGTATTATTCTTTGTGCTTGCATTTTTATTGGTTCTGTAAAAATGTCCTTTGGATCAATCATTACAAAGTTCTGACCACCAAATGATATATCTTTAATTTTTATAACTACATTTTTATTATTTAATATTAATAATTTTGCTATTTCTCTTTTTGAGTTCTTAAGTTCTTTCATAAATAGGGTTGCAACATCTTCTGACCCTTTTATTATAATTTTATCTGAATAAATAGGTTTTCCTATTCGCTTTGCAAGTTCGCACACTGCCTTCATTTGTATTGCTTTTACTCGACCTATTCCTTTGATTTTCATTAATTCTTGAATTGTAAGTTCATCTAAGAAAGTGATATCTTTAGAATTACATTTATTACCCATATCTAAAACTTTTTGTGCTAATGTTAATGCAGATTCTTCTTTTGTTCCTGTTTTTATTACAATCGCTAATAGCTCTAAATTAGATAAACTTTCTTCGCCATATATTTCTAATTTTTCGTATGGTCTTTCATAATTTGGGAGCTTTTTCATTATCATATAAAATCCTTTCTGCCCCCAATTTAAATTACACTTTTCTATATATAAGTATAGCTAATAAAACTCCTATTATACTTGCTATATTTACTTTTATTACTAATGCAAATGTAATTTTTATAATACTTAAATCTAGTACTAGTGGTTCTGATAACCCAAAGCTATTTCCATAGCCAAGCCACCATAAAAAGTCAACTTTAGAAGCTAATTCTCCTAATAGTCCACCTACTACTACTCCTGCTAAAATAAATATTATTAAAACCCATATATTTTTGTCTTTAGTTGCCATTGTTGCTCCTCCTTTTCCTTACGGAAATTAACAATTAAATTCCATAATATTATATATATATTACACAGATTTTTCAAGTCATATTTACAATTTTTGGGCAATAAAAATTCTTTATTTTTTTCCATTTTTTTCTTTTAATTTATTTTCTTTTATGCTATATTAAAGGTACCTATTTTTTTACTATAGAATATATTATATTACCAAATATTACTCATTTAAATTATGCTATATATATAGTATAATTAATATATATTTCGGGAGGGATATTCTAATGAGA
>ENA-ORSB01001372-ORSB01001372.1-human-gut-metagenome-genome-assembly--contig:-NODE-1372-length-22973-cov-6.667990_pt1 | contig 22973 bp, 25 predicted proteins | sample MGYA00242180_ERZ509144 | MGnify/ENA primary metagenome ERZ509144 (study PRJEB26280, sample SAMEA2338661) | human gut metagenome | biome: human gut; feature: human-associated habitat; material: faeces...
CATCAAATCTTGTTGATTCAACTGTTATTTCTAGTTTAATTTCATTTGCATTTTTTGTTTTTTCTACTTTACAATTCATTTTTTTCAACCCTTTCGTTTTTATTAGCTTACTTATTATACCACATTTTTCCTATTTTGCAAGGAATTTTTTATAATTTTAAAAAAATACTTGTTTTTTTTTTCTTTTTGTGTTAAACTTATCAATAGTCAGTTTATTAAGAAATTTAGGAGGTGCAATTTAGATATGGCAAAATGTGCAATTTGTGAAAAAACAGCTAGTCATGGAAATAAACTTAGCATTACTCGTTCTCATATAAGTAAAAGATCACCACGTACTTGGAAACCAAATTTAAGAAGTGTTAAAGCTGAAGTTGATGGTGAAGTAAAAAGAATTTCTGTATGTGCTAAATGTTTAAGAGATGGAAAAGTAAAAAGAGCGTAAGCTCTTTTTTTGTTTTAATCTTTAATTCCAAATATCAATTTAACAAATCCCCTTAAAAACTTAGGTACTTTTTTTACAACTACTGTCATATGTATCTCCCTCCTTTTTATTAACATGCAAGCCACATAAACCCAACGCAAACAATGGTAACCCCAATAATGAATAACCATCCTGTTAAAGGAAGTAATAAAACAAGTAATATTCCTAGACCTAATCCAATTAGACATACTGCTAAAGTTTTTCTAAATATATGTTTCATTTTTCTATTACCTCCATCGTTTTTGTATATTATATTATCTTTTTTATTTATTTGTTCCTTTTTATGTATAATTAACTTTATCTCTTTACTCTCACTTAGTTTTCAGATTTTAACTTTAATACTTTTCAAATTTCAAAAAAGAGTAAAATATTGACGAAAATATAATTATTTTATAAAATAATATTTAGAGGTGACTAAATTGAAAAATTCTGAAATAATTCAAATTATAAATTCACTAAAAAAAGCTTATCCTGATGCTACTTGTAGTTTAGATTTCTCTACTCCTTTTGAATTAGTTGTGGCAGTTATGCTATCAGCTCAATGTACAGATGAAAGAGTAAACAAAACAACCCCAACCTTGTTTTCTAAATGCAAATCAATTCAAGATTATGCAAATATTGATATTAACGAACTAGAAAATATAATACATCCTTGTGGTTTTTATAAAAATAAAGCAAGAAATATTAAATTATGTGCAAACCAAATTTTAGAAAAATTTAATGGTGAAGTTCCTCACACTATGGAGGAATTAATTTCACTATCTGGAATTGGAAGAAAAAGTGCTAATGTTATTATGTTAGAAGCCTTTGGAATTGCTGAAGGTATTGCTGTTGATACACATGCAAAAAGAATCTCCAATAGAATAGGTCTTTCAAATGAATCTGAACCAGAAAAAATTGAACAAGATCTAATTAAAATTTTTCCTAAAGAAACACTAAAAGATATAAACCATCTTTTCATGTGGCTTGGAAGAAACACTTGTGAAGCAAGAAATCCTCATTGTGATTCATGTTCAGTTAAACAATTTTGTGAGTTTTATAAGAAAAATAATCAAGGTTATACATAAATTAAATCGGCTTTCATATATATTATATATGGAGGCTTTTTTATGTGTGGAATTGTTGGTTTTGTGAATTACAAACAAGATGTTTCTCGTTTTAGAAATATCTTAATTAATATGAACAATACTCTTGTAAGAAGAGGTCCTGATGAAGATGGATATTACATAAGAAAACATATAGCACTGGCTCACAAAAGATTAATTGTTATTGATCCAGAAGGTGGAAAACAACCTATGGTCGAATCTTGTAGCAAATCAATACCATTGCAAAAAGAAAATTCAGATATGGTAATTAATTATAATTCAAATTTCGTAATTTCTTATAATGGTCAAATTTATAATACTGATGAACTAAGGAAAACTTTGGAAGAAAATGGTTTCACTTTTAATGGTCATTGCGATACAGAAATTCTATTAAAAAGTTATATATTTTATGGAAAAAATGTTGTAAAACACTTAAATGGAATTTATGCTTTTGCTATTTGGGATAGCCAAAAAGAAGAACTATTTATGGCGAGAGATCATTTTGGTGTAAAGCCTTTGTTTTATACGATGCAAAGTAATTCCTTTATATTTGCATCTGAAATAAAAGCTATTTTTCAATATCCCGGAGTTGAAAAAATATTAGATTCTCAAGGACTATCAGAGCTATTTGGCATTGGACCTGCACACACTCCTGGAACAACAATTTTTAATAATATATTTGAATTAAAACCCGCTCATTATGCAATTTTTAACAGATATGGATTACATATCGAAAAATACTGGAATTTAAGAAGTGAACCACATACAGAAAACTTTACTCAAACTTGCGAACATCTTGAATATTTATTAAAAGATTCAATAACAAGGCAATTAGTTTCAGATGTTCCTTTATGTACATTTTTATCTGGTGGTCTAGATTCAAGTATTATTACAAAATTTGCGTCAGATTATTGTCAAGAAAATAATTTACCACCTTTAGATACTTATTCTATTGATTATATTGATAATGATAAAAACTTTGTAAAAAGCGATTTTCAGCCAAATTCTGATAATTATTATATAAATTTGATGGTATCTAATTTAAAAACAAATCATCATTCAATTGTACTTGATACCCCTGAATTAGCTGATAGTTTATATGATGCTATGATTGCTCGTGATATGCCTGGTATGGCTGATGTTGATTCATCTTTACTTTTATTTTGTAAAAATGTAAAACCTACTGCAACTGTATCTTTAACTGGTGAATGTGCTGATGAAATTTTTGGAGGATATCCTTGGTTCTTTAGAGATGACGCATTACAAAGTGGAACATTTCCTTGGTCAATTGCAATAAATGAGCGTCAGACTTTATTGAATCCGTCTATTGCAAAGAAAATTAATTTAAAAGAATATATTGATTTTAGATATAATGAATCTTTATCAAATGTTGAAATATTGGCTTCTGATTCTTCTGAAACTGCTGAAAAAAGAAAAATATCTTATCTTACATTAAACTGGTTTATGCAAACACTTCTTGATAGATCTGATAGAATGGCTATGTATAATGGTTTTGAACTTCGTGTGCCTTTTTGTGATTATCGTTTGGCTCAATATGTTTGGAATATTCCTTGGGAAATAAAGGCTTTGAATGGTAGAGAAAAAGGTCTTTTGAGATATATTTCTCGTAAATTTTTGCCTGCAGAAATTGTTGATAGAAAAAAGAGCCCATATCCAAAGACTCATAATCCTACTTACCTTGCAAAAGTAAAATCTATGCTTTCAGATATTATGAGTAATCCTAAAGCTCCTATTAATTATTTATTGAATAGAGATTATATTTTGAATATTTTAGAAACTGATGGGAAAGCTTTTTCCCGCCCTTGGTTTGGACAGTTGATGACTGGTCCTCAACTTATGGCTTATTTGTGCCAAGTTAATATGTGGCTTGAAAAATATCAACCTAAAATTAAATTATAAAATATTTTAGAGGTTGTAAATCACAACCTCTAATTCTTATCTTTTCTTTCCAAATCTATATCAAAATAAAATTCAACACCATTTGGCTTGTTCTCCACGCCAAAATCATTTCCATAATTATTCATAATTGCTCTAACAATAGAAAGGCCTATTCCGCTTCCACCATCTTCTCTATTTCTTGATTCATCCACTTTAAAGAATCTGTTCCAAATACGAGATAGATTTTCCTCTTCAATGTTTTTACCTGTATTAAATATAGTAATTCTAGCTTTATCATTATTAATAGTATTTGTTATCTTTATAGTTTTTTCACCATCAACTTCTTCAACATGTTTTATTGCATTTGTTAAATAATTTGTAATACATTGACTTATATAGAAATCATCTGCATATACATTTATTACATCAGCTGTTTCAAATTCAACATTTGCTCCTTTTTCTTCAATCATAACTTTAGAACTTCTACATATTTCTTTTTCTAATTCTACTATATTAAAGTTTCTATTATTAAATTCCCTATTCTCATACTCTAATTTGGTAAGTTCTATTAATTGTCTAACCATTTTGTCCATTTTTGTGGCTTCATCTAATATAACTTCTGCATAAAATTTTCTACTTTCTTCATCTGTATTAACATTTTCTAAAAGTCCTTCACTATATCCTTGTATTAAAGCAATTGGCGTTTTTAATTCATGTGATACATCTGATATGAAACTTTTTCTCATTTCATCAATTTTTGATTTTCTCTCAATATCTCTTTCAAGCTCTATATTTGTACTTCTAAGTTGATTTATTGTTCCTTCTAGTTTTTCTGACATTATATTTATATTTTTTCCGAGTTCATTTATCTCATCATCATCTTTTACTACATATTTTTGACTAAAGTCCAAATTTGCCATTTTTTTAGCTATTGCGCTTATTTCTGAAATTGGACTACTAAATTGTTTTGATATATATATTATTACAATTCCACCAACTATAATAACAATACATGCTATTAAATATAAAAATTTATTAGATATTTGAACACTTTCTGTTATTGATGACATCGGAAGTCTTATATATGCTACAAATCCATTGTCTAAAGTTCCTTTTAATAACATATATGTCATTTTGGTTTCTGTATCAACAATTCTTTTTATTTCTATATTATCTTCTTGTTCAATTATTGTTGCTTCTTGTTTTTTGTCCATTCCCCAAAAATTTATGACTTTTCTTATGCTTGATAAAAAGTCTTTATTAGACATATATATTGCAACATTTTCATTATCTTTTATTATTATATCAAAATTATTACTTATTGATATTTTATCTAATTCGTCACTTATATTATCAACACTTATTTGACCAGTATAATAAGAATTAATTAACGCATATGTACTTTTTAAATTATTGCTTTTTGTATATTGATAATATTTTTCTAATACAAAACTATTTACTAGTATTAAGAAAGCAATAATTGATAATACAACAAGACATAAGATAAGAAAAAGTTTTACTCTTACTGATTTAGCTTTTTTTACGATTCTTTCCATTTTCTATCCTCATTTCTTTATTTCAAACTTATATCCGATTCCTCTTACTGTTTCTATATACTTTCCTTTTTTTCCTAATTTATGTCTAATCTTTTTTATATGACTATCTATTGTTCGTGAATCTCCATAATAATCATAATTCCATACATTATTTAATATTTTATCTCTTGAGAGTGCAATATTTTCATTATCTAATAAATATTTTAATAATTCATATTCTCTTAAACTTAAATCAATTGGTTTTCCATCCACTTTTACAGTACGTCCTTCTTGATCTATTACAATTCCATCATAATCTTTTAATTGTTTTGTGTCTCCATACACTCTTTTTAATATTGCTTCAACTCTTGCTACTAATATTTTAGGACTAAATGGTTTTGAAATATATTCATCAACACCAAGTTCAAATCCAAATAATTCATCTTGTTCTTCTCCTCTTGCAGTTAACATTATTACTGGTAAATTTGATTCTTGTCTTATTTTTCTTAACACAGACCACCCGTCAAGCTTTGGCATCATTACATCTAATAGAATTAATTTTATTTTATTTCTGTTTTCTTCAAATACTTCTATTGCTTTTTCTCCATCTTCTGCTTCAAGTATTTGATATCCTTTTGCTGTAAAAAAATCCCTTAACAATTTCCTAATTCTTGATTCATCATCTACTACTAATATGTATGTTCCATCCATATTTATTTTTCCTTTCTTTCCCCATTAAATATATAGTTACATAATTTTTTTAATTATAACTTATATGTATGTCTTTTTCGTGAAAAAATTTAGAACAAATTTCAAAAAAATGAAATATCTTAATTCAAAAAAATAGATTCTATAATATTATTTATTTAGAAAAAGTGTCACACATTTTGTGTAACACTTCTTTTGTAAATACTTTATAAATATTTTTTTATTTCTTTCCAAATATCTCCATGTATATCATCAATGCTTCTTACTTTTTCATCTTTTACACATTTTATTTCTTTCCAATTATATTTTTTTACTAATTTTAGTGCTTCATTATAGCTCTCTCTTAAATGTGTTTCATCTTTTTCATGTATATCCTTTTTTTGAGTATGTGAAAATTTATTTTCTCTATTAGCAATTAATTTCAAAGCATACTCTGTTGGCATATTTAAGAAAAATGTTTCTGTTGGAATTGGTATTTTATATAAGTTAAATTCAAAATCCCATAGCCAATCTAAAAATTTTTCTCTTTCTGCATCATCTTTTATTTTTCCAGCTTGATGTATCATATTACTTGTTGTATATCTATCTGCTAAGATTATTCCACCATTATTATAAAATTCTTCTATCCCTTTTTTATATGTTGCATATCTATCTGCTGCATAAAATGTTGATGCAATATATGGACTTATTTCTTTTGCGTTTTGACCGAATTCTCCTGATAAATACATTTTTACTAGTGATGATGATGGACTTTCATAATTAGGAAAACTTACATTTTTATATTCTATATTTTCTTCATCAAGTCTTTTTCTTAATTTTTCTAATTGTGTTTGTTTTCCACTTCCATCTGTTCCATCTATTACAAATAATTTTCCTTTTTTCATTTTTCTTTTTTCCTTTGATTCTTTATTTTTTAAATATTCCTTTTATTAAATTAAATATTTTCTTTATAAATCTTTCTTTATATACTGTTAATCCCATTTCTTCTGGAGAATTGTTTACATTTTTCTTTGTTTTTCTCTTATTAAATACATTTTCCATATCATATTTTTGATTCAATTCTTCTTCAACTTTTTTGATAGCTTCTGTGTCTTTTAATTGTAAATCTTCTCTTTCTTCAGGATCTGCCAAAAAGTCTCTATATATTAATCCTAATATAACAATTGTTTCTTCTTTCAAGTCTTTTTCATTAAATGGTTCTTCTAATTGAAATCTATATTCTTTGTCTCTATTTTCTTCTATAATTTTTCTAAACTTTGTTGGAATTTTACTCGTTAATTCAATGGGTGTAACTTTTAATATTTCATAAACTTCTGTAAATGCTTTTGATAAATTTTGTTCCACTTCTCTTGTTCTCCTTTCATCATTTGTAAGAATTTAAATTTCAACTCCTGCAAATAATTCTTTTGTACTTTTTTCTTCTGTTTTGGTTTGTGTTATATTTGTTATCTCTTGAGTTATAGTTTTTCTTTTATTAAAATCTTCTTCTCTCCAACATCCTTTAAATCTATTTAACCATACTTGAACCTTTTTTGTTGATATATCTAATGATACATTTAGCCCTGCTAGAACTCCTCTTTTGTATTCAACTGCTCTTTGAATATCATCCTTTTCTAGTTGTTGTATTAACATATTAGCTCGTTTCTGACATCTCTTTGCTTTAGAAATTTTTCCTATTTTTAATGCTTGTACTTCGGCATCAATTGCTCCTCTATATGCTTCTAGTCTATCTTTTATTGAATTTTGTTCATCTTGTTGAGTTTCACTCTGTTCACTTTCAATATCATATCTTTCAGATATTTTTGTGCTTAATTGTGATGCTAATTTTTGTAATCCATTTTCATTTGCAACAATATTCATACTGCTTTCTAATTGTTCTAATCTTTGTTTGTCTTCTTCAGATATTCCACCAATTTTCAAATAATTATTTATTTTTATTTTTTCTATTACTTTTGCTATTTGTTTAACTCTTTTGCATGCTTCTTCTCTATTTGCTAATTCAGTTGTATTTTCATATTCCATATTACATGGTCTCCTTTGTTTTTAATTGTTCTTCAGTTTTTGCTCTTTTTATACAAATTTATTATAGCAAATCAAGTTTTTTTTGTAAACATTTTTTAGTTATATTTTTATAGTTTTTAATCCTTTTATTAATAGTACATAAATATTTTTTTGTATATTTTTCCTAGTTCTATGGAAAAATATTTTTTAAAGTGATATACTAACTTTGATAAAAATACTCAAAAGAAAGGATGATAAATATGGAAGAAAATTCAAAAGAATTAAAAGAAAAGTTATTTAACAAAAAAGAACTTGGTTGGAATTCAATTAATGACAGAGAAAAAGAAGCTATTTATACTTTTTCAAATGGATATATGAATTTCTTAAACCAAGCAAAAATAGAAAGAGAATTTGTTATTTCTGCAAAAGAAATGGCTGAACAAAATGGTTTTAGAGATATTAAAAAATGCGAATTTTTAAAACCTGGTGATAAAGTTTATTATATAAATAGAGATAAAAGTATGTATTTAGCAGTAATAGGTACAGAAAAATTAGAAAATGGTCTTCAAATTGTTGGAGCACATATTGATTCACCTAGACTTGACTTAAAACCAAATCCACTTTATGAAGATACAGGTTTTGCATATTTTAAAACACATTATTATGGTGGAATAAAAAAATATCAATGGACAACAATTCCATTAAGTATTCATGGTGTTATCGCTAAAGCAAATGGTGAAAAAATATTAGTAAATATTGGTGAAGACGAAAATGATCCTATATTTGTAATTACTGATTTATTACCACATTTAGCTCAAGACCAAATGGAGAAAAAATTAAAAAATGGAATAGATGGTGAAGATTTAAATTTATTATTAGGAAATATTCCTTATGGAAACAAATCTGAAGCAGAAGCTGTAAAATTAAACATTTTAAACATCCTAAATCAAAAATATGATATTACAGAAGCTGATTTATTAAGTTCAGAACTTGAAGTTGTTCCTGCATTTAAAGCTCGTTCATTAGGTTTTGATGGTAGTATGGTTGCTGCTTATGGTCAAGATGATAAAGTTTGTGCTTACACATCTTTAAAAGCTATGATGTCTCTTGAAAATGTAAAAACAACAGCTATTTGCATTTTATCTGACAAAGAGGAAATTGGAAGTATGGGAAATACAGGTATGGAATCACATGTATTTGATTATTTCATTTCTGAATTATTAAATAAAACAGGTGAAAATAGAACAAATCTATTAGATAAAGTATTCTGTTTCTCAAAAATGCTTTCTGCAGATGTTGATGCAGGTTTTGATCCATTATATGCTAGTGTTTCAGACAGACACAATGCTGGATATTTAGGAAAAGGTATCAGTTTAAATAAATATACTGGTGCTCGTGGAAAATCTGGTGCTTCTGATGCTAATGCAGAATATGTTGCATGGGTAAGAAATGTTTTAGAAAAAAATGATATAAAATATCAAGTTGCCGAACTTGGAAAAGTTGATGTTGGTGGCGGTGGTACAATCGCTTATATATTAGCTAATAAAGGTGTAGATGTAATAGATTGTGGTATTCCTCTACTTTCAATGCATTCTCCTTATGAAGTTACAAGTAAATTTGATATATATTCTGCTTATAGAACATATAAATCTTTCTGGGAAGAATAAATAAAAATAACACTGAACTAATTAAAGTTCAGTGCTTTTTTTAATCTTCTTTTATTGAAATATGTACATCATCTAACTGTTGTTTTGTAACAACTGATGGTGCTCTCATTAATAAATCTCTCGCTTTTTTATTTTTAGGAAATGCTATAACTTCTCTTATATTTGTTGAATCTGCTATAAGCATTACCATTCTATCTACACCAGGTGCAGCTCCAGCATGTGGAGGTGTTCCATATTGGAATGCATTATATAATGCCCCAAATCTATTTTTTACATCTTCTTCTGTATATCCTGCAATTTCAAATGCTTTAACCATTATTTCTGGATCATGATTTCTTACTGCTCCTGACATTGTTTCATATCCATTACATACTAAATCAAATTGATATGCCAATATATCTAATGGATCTTTTGATTCTAATGCATCTAATCCTCCTTGTGGCATTGAGAATGGATTATGGCAGAAATCTATTGTTCCTTCATCTGATAATTCATACATTGGGAAATCTACTATAAAACAAAATCTATATGTATCTTTTTCTAGTAAGTTTAATCTCTTTCCAAGCTCAATTCTTACAAGTCCTGCAATTTTTTGTGCTTTATGGAATTCATCTGCTATAAAAAATATACTGTCTCCTGCTTTTACTCCATATTCATTTTCTAATTTAGCTTTTGCTTCATCTGTTATAAATTTAGCAATTCCCCCTTGTACTGTTCCATCTTTTTCAAATTTAGTCCAAGCTAATCCTTTTGCTCCAACTTCATCTGTTGTAGCAAATTCTGTCATCTTATCAAAGAATTTTCTTCCTTGCTCAGCACCATCTGGTACAACTATGGCTTTTACTGTTTTATCTTTAAATGCATTAAATTCTATATTTTCAAATACTTTTGTTACATCTTGAATAATTAATGGATTTCTTAAATCTGGTTTATCTATTCCGTATTTTTCCATTGCTTCTCTATATGGAATACGTATAAATGGACCTTCATCAACTTTCCAGTTTGTGAACTTTTTAAATGTATATGGTATAACATCTTCTACTACTTTAAATACATCTTCTTGTGTTGCAAAACTCATTTCAAAATCTAATTGATAGAATTCTCCTGGTGCTCTATCCGCACGAGGATCTTCATCTCTAAAACATGGTGCTATTTGAAAATATTTATCAAAGCCACTTACCATTAATAATTGTTTAAATTGTTGTGGTGCTTGTGGTAATGCATAAAATTCTCCAGGATGTAATCTACTTGGTACTAAAAAGTCTCTTGCTCCTTCTGGTGATGAATTTGCAAGTATTGGTGTTTGTATTTCTGCAAACCCTAATTCATCCATTTTATCTCTTAATGTTTTTAAGATTTTTGATCTTAATAAAATTATATTGTGTAATTTTTCATTTCTTAGGTCTAAAAATCTATATTCAAGTCTTAAATCTTCTCTTACTTCTTGGTCTGTATTTATTTCAAATGGCAATACATTTTTGCATTTTCCTAATATCTCGAATTTATTTGCTACAACTTCTATATCTCCTGTTGGCATTTTAGGATTTTTGCTACTTCTTTCAACAACTTTACCACATATGTGAATACAACTTTCTGTTGGAACATTTTTTACTTGTTCTTGCATTTTTTCATCATTTATTACTATTTGTGTTATTCCAAATTGATCTCTTAAATCTATAAATATCATTCCACCTAAATTACGTATTTTTTGTACCCATCCAGATAGTTCTACTTCTTGATTTACATTTTCTATTCTAAGTTCTCCTAAATTATGTGTTCTGTACATTTCAATTACCTCTCTTTTTATTGGTTATATTTAGTTTATTATTATTTATAAAATGTCGTTTCTATTTTACTACAAAATAAAGAAAATAGCAAGTTTTACTTGCTATTTTTGTTTTTATTGTTGCCATGTTAATATTGGATATCCCGAATTGAGACTACTATTTTTATCTTCTTTATATGCATCACCTAAAACACTTGCTAAATTTCTTAATTCAGATGGTTTTTTTGCATTTCCCACTATTGGAGCATATCCATTTTTTCCATCATATCCATTTGAACCAACTGCTGTTAAACTATTTACTGTTGTCTCTGACACATAATAGCAATTTATATAATTACTCTCATTTCCATTCAAATAATTACATCCACATATAGCAGCTCTTCTAGTTGTCTTTATATCTGTTCTAGTTTCATTAACTGTTATATTTCCTACATTATAACAATTTTCTACATTTCCACCTTGATTTTGTCCTAATATTCCTGCTGCAACAGGGCAAACATCTTCAGCAATTTTTGTTGTAAGTGTTATATTTCCCATATTATAGCAATTAATGATCTTGGACTGAGTATCAATTTCATCTGCAATTCCACAAGCTCTATTATTTCCGTCAATCCATTTATTTTTACTCAAACTATATTGTGCTATTCCACTTATATTTCCTATATTATAACATTCCTCAATTCTGGTATTAGATGCAACCCCTACTATTCCACATACAGCAGAAAATCTTTTACTAAAATTTGCAGTTATCGTTCCACTATTATAACATTGACTAATTATTCCTCCTGTTGATTGTCCACATATTCCTGCAGATGCACCAAATTCTATATTAGTAATATTATATACTGCATCTGCTTTATTATAACAATTTATTATTGAACCTCCAGCATTTTTAGAAACAATCGCACCAGATATTCCATTGGCTACTATCTTTCCAGATTCAATTCCTAAATTTTGAATTGTTCCTTTATTTACTCCAAAAATACCTCCAGAAACAGTAGAATTAATTTTAAAATTTTCTATGGCATATCCTGCGCCATTATATTCCCCCTCAAATGGATGTGCATCTGTTCCAATTGGCTCATTCCACTCTTCTCCATTCATTTTAATATTTTGTGTTTGAATTAATATCCAATCTTTGTATGTTTGAGATCCTTCATTCACATTTTTTCTTACTTCTTTCAAATCTGTAAGATCTTTTATATACTTTATTGATTTATATAAAGGTATTTCTACATTTTCTCCAACTGTATAATAAACTTTTCCATTACTCAAACTTCCGTCGGCCGCTCTTTCTATGCCCATATCAATTCCTTTAACATAATAAATCCTATGACTTTGTTGATTTATTACATATAAATCAGGGCAATACCCTAAGTTTGTATAAGCTTGATCTATGTTATAAAAATCAGCACCATAATTCAAAGAAATTCCATCTATCTTATTTAAATCTAATATAAAATACTTATCATTATCATTTTGATGTTTATCTTCTTTAAATTTATTGTATTTTTGTTCTTCTTCTGTCCTATTATCATTATATTCTATATAAGTTCGATCACTTCTCATACATATTGGCAATTCTCCATTTTTCAAATAATACATTCCAACTTTATTATTTAAAACATCTATATCATTTTCTAATTTTTTATATTGTTTTATCATTATATTATTTTTAGAATTATATACAACAATTGAAGTTACTATTGCAAGTACTAATATTGTTGTTGTTAAAGCAATCAATGATATTCCTTTTTGACTTCTTGTTAGTTTTCGTTTTCTATTTCTTTTTTTCATTTGCAACACTCTTTCTTTTATAGAATTCTTATAATATCATTATATGTTACAATCAATGATAGAGCAAGTAAAATTGAAAAACCTATCATTTGAATTTTTGCTTCTGTTTCAATTTTCATTTGTTTTCTTCTAATTATTTCTATAATCAATATCAAAATTTTTCCACCATCTAAAGCTGGTATTGGTAATAAATTTGTTATTCCCAATGATATCGAAATCAAAGCCATTAAATTTATATAATTAGCAATTCCTGCTGTTTTAACAACTATTTCAGAAATCCCAACAATTCCGACCATTTGATCAACAGATGTTCCTCCTGTAAATAATGTTTTTACACTATCTAAAATTGCAATTATAAATTCTCCAGTTGCTTTACCACTATATGTTAATCTATTAATAACTGTATCATCTGCTGGATTTGCAAACTGTATTCCAATACTTGCAACTAGTATATAATATACAACTAATCCAAAAACAATATTTACAATTGGTCCTGCTAAAACTATTGCCATTCTTTTCCATACACTTGCTTTTGAAAATGCTCTATCATCATCTGATTCTTCATCTTCGCCTTCCATACTGCAAAAACCACCTAATGGTATTAATCTTAATGTATATTTGGTTTCTCTTCCTTGTTTCTGCCATATTATTTTTCCAAATCCTATAGCAAATTCTTTTACTTTTATCTTGCACAATTTTGCAACACAAAAATGCCCACCTTCATGAATAAATATCAAAAATCCTAATAAAAATATAATTTTTAATGCATTAACTATAAAATTAATCAATTTTACCTCCAATTAAATCATTGTTAAAAATACATATGCAAATGGTGCTAAAAACATTAAGCTATCTATTCTATCTAACATTCCACCATGTCCTGGTATCAAATTACTATAATCTTTTACATCAACATATCTTTTTATACTAGATGCTGCAAAATCTCCAATCTGTCCAATTATACTTAATATTATTGTAAATATGGTTATATAAATATATGAATATTCGAATCCTTTTATACTATTTATAGCATATGTATATATTAAAGCAATTATTACTGCTCCTACAATTCCAGCAATACATCCCTCAATTGATTTTTTAGGACTTACCTCACTAAACTTATGTTTTCCAAATCTTTTTCCTATTATATATGCAAAAGTATCTGTTCCCCATGCTGCTATTATAGCAAACCAAACTAAATATCTTCCATTTTCCATTCCTCTAATTTGTGCTATAAATGAAATACAAGTTATTACATATATAATTCCAAATAAAGTATATGAAATATCTTTAAAATTGATTTTCATGTCTGTGACTATTATTGTAGTAAATAAGATTAATAATAAAATTGGTATTATTAACATATTAAAATTTTCAATTACTAATGAATCTAACTTTTCTGGTCTAATATGTATTAAAGCAATTAGAATACATGAAATATATCCAATCCATCTTATAGGTTTTGAATCTTTTGATATTGCATTTAAATATTCTTGCATTGCAATTGCTGCAATAATAGCTAAAAATACATCTACTACATATTTATTTCCAAGCGTTAGAACTAATACAACCAATGGAAAACCAAGTAAGGCTGAGGTAATTCTCTTTATATCTATTTTTTTCTTAATTTTTTCCATACTAATTCGCCCCAAATTTCCTTGTTCTTTTTTGATATTCGATAATTGCTTCATCTAAGTCATTCTCAGTAAAATCTGGCCAGTTTTTGTTAACAAATAATAATTCTGAATATACAGATTGCCATGGTAAAAACCCACTCAATCTAATTTCACCACTTGTTCTTATAACCAAATCTGGATCTGGTTCGCCTGCTGTATAAAGATTATCAGATACCATTTTTTCATTTATTTCATCCACATCTATTTTCCCTTGTTTTACCTGTTCTGCTATCTTTCTTGTAGCTTTTACAATTTCATCTCTTCCACCATAATTTAAAGCAATATTAAATGTTACACCTGTATTATTTTTGGTTCTTTCCATACATTCTCTTATACTTTTTTGCATTCCTTTAGAAAGAGCTGTTATGTCCCCCAAAATTTTTACTTTGATGTTTTCTGAATCTGCTCTTTTAGCATAATCATCTAAATAAGCTTGAAGTAGTAACATTAATGTTTTTACTTCATCTTCAGCTCTTTTCCAATTTTCTGTTGAAAATGCATATACAGTTATATATTCTAAACCAATTTTATTTGCATATCTTACTATTTTTTCAAGAGTTTTTGCTCCTTCTTTATGTCCAAAACTAACAGGTTTTCCTTGGGCTTTTGCCCATCTTCTATTTCCATCCATTATTATTGCTATAGATTTTGGCATATTTTCTTTATTAAATTTCATTTTTTATTTTTCCTTTTTAAATTGGTTTATTTTACACACTCATAATTTCTTTTTCTTTATCAGCTAAAATTTTATCAATTTCATCTATATATTTATCTGTTATTTTTTGAATTTCTGTTTCTGCTGATTTTAGTTCATCTTCTGTTATTTCACTATTTTTTTGTTTTGCTTTTGCTTCATCTATTCCATCTCTTCTTATAGCTCTTATTGCAACTTTTGCTTCTTCTGCTATTTTTCTTATTTCTTTAGCTAATTCTTTTCTTCTTTCCTCTGTTAATTCTGGAAATGCTAATCTTATTACTTTTCCATCATTATTTGGATTTAAACCAATATCTGATGCTAATATAGCTTTTTCTATATCTTTTAATACACTTACATCCCATGGTTGAATAACTATTAATCTAGCTTCTGGAACTGAAACTCCCGCAACTTGGTTAATTGGTGTTGGTGTTCCATAATAATCTATTTTTACTTTATTTAATATAGCTGGATTAGCTCTTCCAGCTCTAATTTCTGATAATTTCTCCTTAAATGCTCCTATTGATTTTTCCATTCTTTCTTTTAAATTTGTATAATCCATATAAAATCTTCCCTTCTTTTTATAAAAATATATTTTATGATACTATTGTACCAATTTTTTCTCCTTTTACTGCTCTAACAATGTTTTCAGGATCTGCAATTCCAAATACTAATAATGGAATATTATTATCTCTACACATTGCAGTTGCTGTTGAATCCATAACTTTTAAGTCTTTATTTAAAACATCTAAATATGATATTTCCTCAAACTTTATTGCATCTGGTTGAATCTTTGGATCTGCAGAATAAACTGCGTCAATTGCTTTTCCTAAAAGTATAATGTCTGCTTTTATTTCTGTTGCTCTTAATACTGCTGCTGTATCTGTTGTAAAATATGGATGACCAGATCCACATGCAAATATTACTACTCTTCCTCTACTTAAATGTTTTTCAGCTTTTCTTTGTATAAATGGTTCTGCAATTTCTCTCATTTCAATTGCAGTTTGAACTCTAGAATGTACTCCTCTTGCTTCAAGTGCATCTTGTAATGCTAATGCATTCATTGATGTAGCAAGCATTCCCATATAATCTGCTGTTGTTCTTTCCATATCTAGACCATTTCTTCCTCTCCAGAAATTTCCTCCGCCTACTACTATGGCAATTTGAACTCCCATATCAACTACTTCTTTTATTTTATCACAAATTTTTCCTACAACTTCTGGATTTACTCCTACTTTTTGATCTCCAGCTAATGCTTCTCCACTTAATTTTAGTAGAACTCTTTTATATTTTGCTTCTGACATTTCTTTTCTTCCTTTCTAATAAAAATTATCCATATATAATGTATTTTATGCCATTTTATTTTCGTTAATCATTCTATCATACTTTTATAAAAAAAGAAAGTATTTCTTAAGATTTTTCCATATAAGAAAAGAGCCTAAGAATATTCTTAGACTCTTTATAGTAATTATTGTAATTCAATAACTGCTCCAACTTCTTCTAATTTAGCTTTTAATTCTTCAGCTTCTGCTTTAGAAACGTTTTCTTTTAATGTTTTAGGTGCTCCATCTACTAAATCTTTAGCATCTTTTAATCCTAAACCTAATGCATTTTTAACAGCTGTGATAACTTTAATTTTTTGATCTCCAGCTTCTTTTAATACAACATTGAATGATGTTTTTTCTTCAGCTGCTGCTGCTCCAGCTGCTGCTGGTGCTGCTGCTGCAACTGCAGATACTCCAAATTCTTCTTCTATAGCTTTTACTAATTCTGATAATTCAACAACAGTCATAGCTTTAACTGCTTCTATTATTTCTTCTTTACTCATTTTAAAATCCTCCTAATAATTTTTTGCGATTTAATCGCATTTTATTTTTTAGCAATTTAAGTTTTGCAAAACTTATTTAATTTACTTATAAAAACTAAGCGTTTTCTTTTTGTTTTTGTACTTCACCAAGTGCAACTGCAAGTTTTGATATATTTCCAAGTAATGCACCAGCAAGCATTGATAATAATGTTTCTCTTGATGGTAATTTTGCTAAAGTTATTATTTCTTCAGCTGTCATAACTTTACCTTCAATTACTCCACCTTTAATTTTATAGAAATCATTGTCTTTACTGTAATTGTAAATTGCTTTTGCAGCTTCTAAATAATCTTCATTATTCATAATAACTGCTGTTGGTCCTTCTAATAAATCATCAAGACCTTCAATTCCATTTTCAGCTAAAGCTCTTCTTATGATATTATTTTTTATAACTTTGTATTCAGAATCTGATTTTCTTAATTCTGATCTTAATTCTGTTACATCAGCTACATTAATTCCTCTGTAATCTGTTAAAAGTATTATTTTAGCTTCTTTCATTTTAGCAGCTAAATTTGCAACTTCTTCTTTCTTTTGGTTTATGATTTTTTCACTTGCCATTAATTTCACCTCCTAGAATCTATTAAATATAATTTTTAAATAAATTATAAAACAATCTCTATACCACAAGGCATAGAGATTGCGTTTCACGAATCTTATACCTCGGTAGGACTTATTTTATTGCCTACTGTCTATGGCATTATATATATTATTTTTGGTTAATGTAAAGTCCAGGTCCCATTGTTGTTGATACAGATACACTTCTGATATATTGTCCTTTTGCAGCTGCTGGTTTTGCTTTAATAATAGCTCCCATTATAGCATCATAGTTTTCTGCTAATTTTTCAGCTCCAAATGAAACTTTACCAAATCCTAAGTGAATTATATTTGTTTTATCTAATCTATATTCAACTTTACCTGATTTGATTTCTTTAATTGCTTTTGTTACATCCATTGTAACTGTTCCTGATTTTGGATTTGGCATTAATCCTTTTGGTCCTAATACCTTTCCTAATCTTCCTACTACACCCATCATGTCTGGTGTTGCAACTACTACATCATAATCGAACCAGTTTTCATTTTGAATCTTTGGAATTAATTCTTCAGCACCTACGAAATCTGCTCCTGCTTTTTCAGCTTCTTCAGCTTTAGGTCCTTTAGCAAATACTAAAACTTTTTGTGTTTTACCTGTACCATTTGGAAGTACTACTGTACCTCTTACTTGTTGATCAGCATGTTTTGAATCTACACCTAATTTAACATGTAATTCAACTGTTTGATCAAATTTTGTTTTTGGCATTTTTTCTATAACATCTAATGCTTCTTTGATATCATATTCTTTGTTAGCTTCTACTAACTTAACGCTTTCTGCGTATCTTTTTGACATTTTCATTTTATTCCTCCTTTGGTTTTAACGAATACTTTATGTACTCTCCCAATATTTTTTTATATTTTAAACTAGTCTACAACAACTACTCCCATAGCTCTTGCTGTTCCAGCTACCATACTCATAGCTGCTTCTAATGATGCAGCATTTAAGTCTGGCATTTTTTGTTCAGCTATAGCTTTTACTTGTTCCTTTGTTATTTTTGCAACCTTTTCTTTATTTGGTTTTCCAGAACCTTTTTCAATTTTTATAGCTTTTTTAATTAATACAGCAACTGGTGGAACTTTTGTTATAAATGAGAATGATTTATCTTTATATACTGTAATAACTACTGGTATTATAAATCCTGCTTGGTTTGCTGTTCTATCATTGAATTCTTTTACGAATTGCATGATGTTTACACCACTACCTCCTAATGCTGGTCCAACTGGTGGAGCTGGAGTTGCCTTTGCTGCTTCTATTTGTAATTTTATTATATTTGAAATTTCTTTCTCTGCCATTTCTAATTTTCGCCTCCTTTAATCTACTCTTTCTATATGTGCAAAATCAACATCTACTGGAGTTTCTCTACCAAACATAGATATTAAGACTTTTGCTCTGTGTTTTTCTTTATCTATTGATTGAACATTTCCTATATAATCCTTAAATGCTCCTTGAAGTATTTTTACTGAATCATTTACTTCATAGTCAACATTTATTATAGATTCATCAAATCCCATTGCTCTAATTTCTTCATCAGTTAATGGAATTGGATCTGTTCCAGAACCAACAAATCCTGTTACTCCTCTTGTATTTCTTACAATGTACCAAGTTTCCTCAGTAACAATCATTTTTACTAATACATATGCAGGGAATACTTTTCTTAAATTTGCTTTTTTCTTACCATCTTTTATTTCAATTTGTTCTTCCATTGGAACAACTATATCAAAGAAGTAATCTTCTAGTTCTCTATTTTTTACAGTTTTTTCAAGGTCAGTTTTTACTTTGTTTTCATAACCTGAGTATGTATGAACTACATACCATCTTGGTTTCATATCATAATCTTTTTGAGACATAATTGACCTCCTTATTCTTCATTACCAGATTCACCATCTGTATTTTCTGTTGATGGTGTTTCATCAGAATTTTCGCTAGTATTTTCTTCTGTTGATGAAGTATTCTCAGTACTTTCTGTATTATTATCAGTAGAACTATTATCTGTACTATTTGTACTTTCTGTATTATTATATTTTTCATTAACAATACTTTGTAATTTACTAATTCCATACTTGTTTCCCAAATCAAATACTGCATCTAAAGCAAATACTATAATTGCTGTAATTATAACAATTGTTACAACTGCTGTTGTATTATTTAACAATTGTTTTGGTGTTGGCCAAATTACTCTTTTTAATTCTGCCTTAAAATCTTTAAAAAAATTTTTTTTGACTTTGTTGTCATTTTTATTTTCATTTTTAGCCATTTTATTTCCTCCTTAAAATAGCTTCATACTATTTTGTTTCTTTATGTGTTGTACGTTTTTTGCAGAATTTACAATATTTTACTAATTCTAATCTATCAGTATTATTTCTTTTATTTTTAGATGTCATATAATTTCTATTTTTACATTCTGTACATTCTAATATGATATTTTCTCTTGGTCCTTTAGCTGCCATTTCAATACACCTCCGACTTTTTTAACCTTTACTTTTTTAAACGATGTGAACATATGTAAATTACATATGCTTGGCTATTTTATCACTTTTTCCTCTTTTTGTCAATTGTTTTTCCTGATTTTTTTGCTGTTTTTTTCTTTTTTTGCACTGAAAAACCAAATCTACCAATTTTCTTTCCTAAAGAATAATAATTTCCATTTGAATATGCTATTAAATCACATTTTGATATATCAAATGCTCCATTTTCATTTATATATTTTTCATCTGCATTTATCCCCAATATTTCAGCTACAAACATATGATGGCTCCCTAATTCTCTTATTTCTTTTACTTTACATTCAACAGATACTGGACTTTCTTTTATCATTGGACAATTAACAAAATTTGCCTTTTCTTTTGTTAATTTCATCTCTTTAAATTTATCTACTTTTGCCCCTGTTTTTACACCACACCAATCTGTTGCATATGCTAAGTCCTTTGTTGTTAAGTTAATAACAAATTCTCCTGTTTTCTTTATCATTTCATATGAGTGTCTTGTTGGTCTGACTGAAATATAACACATTGCGGGATCAGTATTTATTATTCCAGTCCATGCAACAGTTATAATATTAGATTCCTCCATTGTACCACATGATACCATTACTGCTGGTAATGGATATATAAATGTTCCTGATTTCCATGTTACTTTTGACATATTTAATCTCCTTTTTTCTAAAAAATTTGGCAATTTTATTTTATCACCATTTAAATTATTTTACAATATTTGATTGACATTTATGACTTTTGAGAGTAAAATTTTTCAATGTTGAGATTTATTAATATCAACAAAACTTTTATAGAGGGCAAAAAAATGATCAATTTAGAAGATATTGATACAAAAGAAAACTTAATACAAGATTTTTATAGATGGCTTTTTGATAATAACAATGTAGTTGATAAATCTGTAATTTTAGAAAAAGAAGTTGATATTTCTTTAGCACCATATTATACAGATCCATATATTTACTACCCAAAACAAATAGCAAATTTTTTTAATACTAAAGCCATGCAACGTTTAGGAAGAGTTTCACAATTAGCACTTGCTAATGATATATATCCAAATATTTATCATAGCAGATTAGAACATTCCAAAGGAGTATATAATAGAAAATTAGAAGAATTTTTATATCATTTTCAAGATTCAAATTGGAGAAAATATATTGATGAAAATAATTTAAAACTTTATTTATTAGCTGATTTAATAAAAATGGCAGGACATGATATTGGTCATTTACCTTTATCACATTTAATGGAAAAAGAAATTTTGTCTTATAGAGGAGCACATGAAGATTTAGGAAAACGTATAATGTTAGAAGATTCAGAAATTCAAAATGTATTATTAAAAATAAGTCCTAAACTTCCAGATACATTAAATAATCTATATAATAAACATATTATGAATTTTAAAGAACATGATGAAAGTAGTTTTGATGTTGATAGATGTGACTATGTTTCAAGAGATTATTTATATTTTGGCTTACCAATCCATTTACCTTATTCACATTATGAATCTATTTCTGTGGAATTAGACTCAAATGGTAAACCTCTTGAAAATAATGATGGTAGTGTAAAAACTTCAGGTTATTCAAAACACAAAATTGATGTTTATGATGAAAAACAATTATTTGTAATTGAAAAACTACTAGAAAAGAGATTAGAAGGTTATCGTTTAATTTATTCTGACCCGCTAGTTTTCGCACATGAAAAAACTATAAATGCTTTTTTTAATGCTTTTAAATCAAAATCAAAATATTTTGACTCAGATTTAAAAACTCTTATAAGTGATTTTAAAGATAAAGGTATTGATAAAATTGATTTAGATAAATTATTAGAATGGGATGATATAAAATTATATTCAGAAATTATAAATATTGCTGAAACCCATCCTGATTCAAATGTAAGGGATTTAGCAACAATGACAATCCCAAATATGGAAGCATTTTTAAATATGATTTATTCTCACCTTGATCTAAAAAATCGTTCAAAACAAGATTTAAGTACACAAGATTTAAGATTTTTGCAAAAAGTAAAATCTTTAATCGTATCAAATAGTAATTTAGGTAAGAATTTAAGAAATCCAAATTTCACTGATGAAAATACAATCTTTTTTGATGAACAAAATTCAAAAGTGGTTCAAAATCAATTACACTCAATTGCACCTACCTTAAAAAATGATACTTCACTTATAAATACACATTTAATTTTTCAAAGAGCATATAGTCCTGACGAGCCTATTTACATAAGAGACTCTGATGGAAAAATATATGAATTATCAAAACATCCAAAAAGAAAATATGATTGGAATAATATATCTATAAATTCACATAGTAATTTTGCTTATATTCCATATTTACGTTCATGTGGTATAAGTGAAAATATAATTTCTAAATTACAAAATATATCTACTGGTATCTCAACTTATTCTATACCTAAAGAAACATATTTTCCACAAGTTAATATGCAACCATTACAAGTAGGAAATAGTTTAGAATCATATTTTTCAAAACTTAATACATCTAATGAAAGATAAAATAACAAAAAGAAGTTATAAATTAAAATTATTTTTATAGTTTTAATTTATAGCTTCTTTTTTATAAATATATTAATTTACAAATAAAAAAACTGGCAACAACTTATCTTCCCAGCAGGGTAACCCACAAGTATTTTCAGCACATTGGAGCTTGACTTCTGTGTTCGGTAT
>ENA-ORSB01001373-ORSB01001373.1-human-gut-metagenome-genome-assembly--contig:-NODE-1373-length-22970-cov-4.836308_pt1 | contig 22970 bp, 25 predicted proteins | sample MGYA00242180_ERZ509144 | MGnify/ENA primary metagenome ERZ509144 (study PRJEB26280, sample SAMEA2338661) | human gut metagenome | biome: human gut; feature: human-associated habitat; material: faeces...
TTACCAAGTTTATTTTGAAGAGAGAACGCTCTACCATCTGTGATGGTTCGGCTATCATAACCGGCGTGTTGCTGGCATTCAATCTGCCTTCCAACTTGCCTCTTTGGATTATTATTATCGGTGCATTGGTGGCTATCGGTGTGGGTAAGATGACTTTCGGCGGATTGGGATGCAATCCTTTCAATCCTGCGTTGGTAGGTCGTATCTTCCTGCTGATTTCTTTCCCCGTGCAGATGACTTCATGGCCTAATGTTCAGCAATGGGCCAGTTATACAGATGCCGAAACCGGTGCTACTCCGTTGGCATTGATGAAGATGGCTGTAAAAGGTGATGTGAATGCGTTGGGACAGTTGCCCGATACATTAAGCCTGTTCCTGGGTAATAATCCGGGTTCATTGGGTGAGGTGAGTGCTTTGGCTTTGTTGCTCGGCTTGGGTTATATGTTGTGGAAGAAGATTATTTCCTGGCATATTCCTGTTTCTATTCTGGTGACTGTATTTGTATGTGCGGGACTGATGCATCTGGTTGATCCGGTTGCTTATGCATCTCCATTGGTTCACCTGTTTACAGGTGGTTTGATGTTGGGGGCTATTTTTATGGCAACTGACTATGTTACTTCGCCTATGACTCATAAAGGTATGATTATTTACGGTGTGGCTATTGGTTTCCTGACCGTGGTTATCCGTTTGTTCGGTGCATATCCCGAAGGTATGTCTTTCGCTATATTCATTATGAACGCATTCACTCCGTTAATCAATACTTATTGTAAACCTAAAAGATTCGGGGAGGTAGTGAAGAAATGAAAAAGCTAGAATCATCTTTGAAGAACATGGTTATCGTGCTGACAGGCGTAACCGTGGTGGCCGGAGCATTATTAGGCTATGTAAATGAGTTGACGAAAGAACCTATTGCACAGGCTAATGCCAAGGCTTTGAGTGATGCCATCGCTATCGTTGTTCCTTCGGAATTCGATAATAATCCTGCTGAAGCTCCTGAAACAATCGAACTGGAAGGTGCTACCTATAAGATATATAAAGCAACCAAAGGCGGAGAATTTATCGGTGCGGCTGTAGAATCTTCAGCAAATGGCTTTGGCGGCGCGCTGAATGTATTGGTAGGTTTCGATAAGGAGGGTAATATTATTGATTACTCTTTGTTGAGTCATGCCGAGACTCCGGGATTAGGATCAAAAGCAGCCGACTGGTTTAAGAAAGGCGGCAAAGGCGATATTACCGGAATGAATCCGGGCGCAAAAGCATTGACAGTAAGTAAGGATGGCGGGCAGATAGATGCCATCACCGCTTCTACTATCACTTCTCGTGCTTTCTTGAAAGCTGTGAATAATGCTTATGCAGCATATAGCGGTCAGAATGTAGACGGAGCTAGTGGCGCAACTCAGCAGGTGTCTGAGGCTGTTGCCGAAAGTGCTGCCGCTTGTGATGCTCAATGCAAGGGAGACGGAGCCTGTAAACAGGCTTGTGATTCCACTGCATGTAAAGCGGCTTGCGGTGATAAATGTGATTCTGCCAAGTGTGACAAGGCAAATTGCAAGAAAGCTAACTGTGACAAAGAGACTTGCAAGAATGCGAACTGTGACAAGGCTAACTGCAAGAAAGCTAACTGTGACAAGGCAGACTGTAAAAAGGCGAACTGTGACAAGGCTAACTGTAAAAAAGCAGAATGCCCCAAGCAAGATTGTAAAAACAAAAAATAAGGAAGGAGCAGACTATGAATAATTTTAAAGTATTGATGAACGGGATTGTAAAAGAGAATCCTACGTTTGTACTCCTTTTGGGTATGTGTCCTACATTGGGAACCACTTCCTCGGCCATCAACGGTATGGGTATGGGACTGGCAACCATGTTTGTGTTGATTTGTTCGAATGTGGTAATCTCATCTATCAAGAATCTGATTCCTGATATGGTGCGTATTCCTGCGTTCATTGTGGTTATTGCATCATTCGTGACTTTGTTGCAGATGATTATGCAAGCATACGTGCCGGCGCTTTATGCTACATTGGGCTTGTTTATTCCGCTGATTGTAGTAAACTGTATCTTGCTGGGACGTGCCGAAGCCTTTGCTGCAAAGAATGGTCCTGTACCTTCATTCTTCGACGGACTGGGTATGGGACTCGGATTTACTCTTGCATTGACTATCCTCGGTGGCGTACGTGAGTTCCTTGGCACAGGTAAGCTGTTTGATATCGCTATTATGCCTGAGCAATACGGAATGTTGATTTTCGTTCTCGCACCGGGAGCCTTCATTGCATTGGGATACCTTATTGCGATTGTGAATAAACTGAAGAAAGCATAACCCGTAAAAAGTAAGAATATGGAATATATATTGATATTTATCACCGCTATATTTGTGAACAACATTGTGTTGTCACAATTCTTGGGTATCTGCCCGTTCCTCGGTGTATCCAAAAAAGTTGAGACAGCTACGGGTATGGGTGCAGCCGTTGCATTCGTGCTTACCATTGCTACTATTGTCACCTACCTTATCCAAAAGTTCGTGCTCGATGCTTTCGGGCTGGAATATTTGCAGACCATTGCCTTTATCCTTGTCATTGCGGCATTGGTACAGATGGTGGAAATCATTTTGAAGAAAGTTTCTCCCGCCCTTTATCAGGCATTGGGAGTATTCCTTCCGCTGATTACCACGAACTGCTGTATTCTGGGTGTGGCTATCCTGGTCATCCAGAAAGACTTTGATTTGTTGACCGGTGTGGTTTACGCCTTCTCGACAGCTCTTGGTTTTGCTTTGGCTATGGTGCTGTTTGCCGGTATCCGCGAACAGTTGAGTCTGGTGAATATTCCGAAAGGAATGCAGGGAATGGCTATCGCGCTGGTTACTGCCGGTCTGTTGGCCATGGCGTTCATGGGATTCTCTGGTGTAGACAAAGGTTTGGGAGTGTTGTTTGGTATAGAATAATCTAATTCATCGTCCAAATAGACCGATTCAGAAGTCCGGAGCACTGCTTCGGACTTTTTTGTACAAAGAATTTCGTCTTTCGTACTGTTTAATTCAATTATTATGCTTATTTTTGCAATAGAATTAATAGAGAGACCAAATGGCTATGACATTGATTGTACTTGCGGCCACTATGGGGAATAAGTATGGCGGATTAAAACAGCTGGAGGGAATTGGACCCAATGGCGAAACGATATTAGATTTTTCCGTATATGATGCCGTAAGAGTGGGATTTGATAAAATAGTATTTGTCATAAGCAGACATTTTGAACAAGAGTTCAAGAAACTGGTTTCAGGCAAATACGAGCACGTGGTGGATGTGGAATATGTTTATCAGGATGTAGAAACCATTCCCGAAGAGAAACGTAATCCGAAGCGAACAGCACTCTATGGTTCGGTAAGAGCTGTATTGATGGGCGAAAAGTTAATAGATGCCCCGTTTGGAGTGATTAATGCGGTTAATTTCTATCAGCGTGAGAGTTTTGAATTATTGTATAATAATTTAGTGGCATTGAAAGATGCCGGTTACCATAGTTTCAATGTTTGCTATAGATTGAAAAACGTTTTAGCGGAGAGTGGGGGAGTAACCCGGGGAATTTGTGAAGTGGATGAAAACGGATATTTGATTTCTGTGACAGACCGTACAGGAGTAGAACGTATCAGTGGTAATCCTATGTATCCTAACGAGGTGCATAAATGGGTGGCGCTGGATGATAATAGCTTGGTTTCGATGAATATGTGGGGTTTTAGACCGGATATATTTAATGAGATGCAAGCTGCATTCGATAAGTTTATTGATGAAAACGGAATGGATTTGAAAGCTCATTATTCCATACCTGCTTTTATGAATGAACGGATAAGAGAAGGAGTCAGAGTGAAAGTGATTGAAACGCCTGCCCGATGGATGGGGTTGGTTTCGCACGATGATAAGATTCAGGTGGTTCTTCGTATCAATGACATGATTCGTAAGGGCATCTATCCTTCCAAGTTGTTTTGAACCTATTAAAAAAACGACAGAATAATAAGTCTTATGAAAAAGAGAATTTTAGTAACAGGAGGAACCGGATATATTGGTTCTCATACCGTAGTTGAACTGCAACAAAGCGGTTACGACGTAGTGATTGTAGATAATCTCTCAAACTCTAACGCCGATGTAGTTGACAATATTGAAAAAGTAACAGGTATCCGTCCGGCATTTGAGAAGTTGGACTGTCTGGATTATGAAGGTATGGACAAACTGTTTACTAAATATGCCGGTATCGAAGGTATCATTCACTTTGCAGCCAGCAAGGCAGTCGGTGAATCTTGCCAAAAACCGTTGTTGTACTACCGTAACAACTTGGTTTCATTGATTAACTTGTTGGAGTTGATGCCTAAGCATAATGTAAAAGGTATTATCTTCTCTTCATCATGTACAGTATATGGTCAGCCTGATGTGTTGCCTGTAACCGAAGCTGCTCCTATCAAGAAAGCGGAATCACCATACGGTAATACAAAACAAATCAATGAAGAAATTATCCGCGATACGGTAGCATCAGGTTCTCCTGTTCACGCTATCATGTTGCGTTATTTCAACCCGATTGGCGCACATCCGTCTGCATTGATTGGTGAGTTGCCTAATGGTGTACCTCAAAACTTGTTGCCGTATGTCACTCAGACTGCAATGGGCATCCGGGAACAATTGAGTGTATTTGGCGATGATTATGACACTCCTGACGGTTCTTGCATCCGTGACTACATCTATGTAGTGGATTTGGCTAAGGCTCACGTAATTGCTATGGATCGTATCCTGAATGACAAACAGAAAGAAAGTGTGGAAGTATTCAATATCGGTACAGGCCGTGGTCTGTCTGTATTGGAATTGCTGAATAAATTTGAAGCTGCTACAGGCGTGAAGGTGAACTATAAGATTGTAGGCCGTCGTCAGGGAGATATCGTTAAGGTATGGGCTGATCCGACTTTCGCTAACGAAGAGTTGGGATGGCAGGCAAAGGCTACTATCGAAGAAACACTGAAATCTGCATGGAATTGGCAGGTTAAGTTAAGAGAAAGAGGAATTCAATAAAGAATTAAGATATTTTTAGAAAGACCGATGAACAAAGGACGCTAGTGTGGCGTTTTATAGATGCAAATAACCTGAAACCCCTCTTGGATATGTGAATACCTGATTGGCGGTAGTTATGTTACTCAAAACATAGAGCAGGCTAAAAAATTGCATAGTAGTTTTGTCGTGTTTTATTTTGTGTTTGTGTTGTGGCTGTTCCTCGACGTGAGTCGGGGGACAGTTTTTTTATGTTTGGTAGTTCTATATTTGATTCCATAAAAATCAGGCGTCCATTCTCCGTTCTTTGTGTTGTTTCAAAGAATGCCTTCACGAAAGAATGATGCAAAACGTGCGAGGTTACACATACGCAGATGTCGGACTACACATACGATGCCATAAGTTGTATAGCCTTATGAAACTTTTAGAGTCTCTTTATGTGAACCAAGTTCTCAAACTGAATAAAAAAACTCTTCAAACAGCCGGTTCATGCTGTTTAAAGAGTTTCTCGGATAAATGGGAAGAGCGGTCTATTGCTCTTATTCCAATTCACGCTGTCTGCAGAAGCATTGACAGAACTTGTTTTCTACATTCTTTATAGGTTCTTTGAATATACCATATACGCATGAACCAGAGCCGCTCATAGAAGCGTATACGGCTCCCAAATCATATAATTCATCTTTGATGGCAGCTATCTCGGGGAATTTTAAGAATACACTGTCCTCAAAATCATTTCTCATGTTGTCTTTCCATGTCTCTATCGGCTGCTTGATTACTTCTTTTAAGGAAACAGCAGGACGCTGTGGCTTTATGGCAGCGAAAGCATCGCGGGTAGAAACAAAAATATCCGGCTTAACCAATACGATGTGATATCCTTTCAAAGACAAATCAACCGGTTCGAAGATATTGCCGATACCCGTTGCAAATACCGGTTTGTTTTGAATGAAAAATGCACAGTCGGCACCGAGGCGTGCTGCGTATTCTTCCATTTTCTCACGACTGATGTTCAGAGCAAACTTTTCATTTAATAGTTTAATCATGTGTGCCGCATCTGACGAGCCGCCACCCAATCCTGCTCCTGCAGGAATATGCTTGTACATGTGAATTTCGATGGCATCCATTTGTGGAAAATCCTGTTTCAGCAACTTATAAGCCTTGACTACCAGATTATCTTCCGGTTCGCCGTCTAAGGTTGTACCGCTTACATGAAGATTGTACTCTTTATCACTGCTTGTAGAACGTGTGACTTCCAGCGCATCTTGAAGGTTGATAGGATAAAAAATTGTTTCTAGGTTGTGGTAACCATCCGGGCGTTTTTCTATAATATTCAGACCCAGATTGATTTTGGCATTCGGAAATGTTATCATATTCTTTTATTTAGATTAATTTCTAGTGTGTCTTTATTATGGCTTCTGAGCACGTGACACGGCTCAAATATAAGGTAAACTTTTCATTTAACCATATAAAAAACCATTTTGTGTATGGATTGTTCATATTTTATAGAAAAAAGCCTTCGTATTTCTTTTGTTATTTTTGCTCCCGGCTGGATGTTCAACTCGTCAAAAAGTTCTATCTTTGCCCTACTTTAAACGAATGGAAATGGCAGAAGTAAGAAAAACGACACGTACTCCTAAAACTGTAAAGGCAAAACCCGTTGATGAATATGGGCATTTGCAGCCACAGGCGCCCGAATTGGAAGAGGCAGTATTAGGAGCGTTAATGATAGAAAAAGACGCATATTCACTGGTGAGTGAGATTCTTCGCCCCGAATCTTTTTACGAACATCGTCATCAGTTGATATATCAGGCTATCACAGCTTTGGCATTACGCCAACAGCCGGTGGATATTCTGACCGTTGCCGAACAGTTGCGCAGCACCGGTGATTTGGATGAGGTGGGAGGCCCTTTTTATATCACTCAGTTGAGTGGTAAGGTAGCATCGTCCGCCCATATTGAATATCATGCACGAATTATAGCCCAAAAGTTTTTGGCGCGCGAACTGATTTCTTTTACCAGTAATATTCAGACAAAAGCCTTCGATGAGACACAGGATGTGGATGACTTGATGCAAGAGGCTGAAGGGAAGCTGTTCGAAATCTCGCAGCAGAATATGAAGAAGGATTATACGCAAATCAATCCGGTTATTCAGGAGGCGTATGAGATGCTTCAGAAAGCGGCGGCGCGTACAGATGGTTTGAGTGGTTTGGAAAGTGGTTTCCATGCGTTGGACAAAATGACTTCGGGCTGGCAGAACTCCGACCTTGTTATTATTGCTGCTCGTCCGGCCATGGGTAAAACTGCGTTTGTGCTTTCAATGGCTAAGAATATGGCAGTCAATGCAAAGATTCCGGTAGCTTTGTTTTCGCTTGAAATGGCGAATGTACAGTTGGTAAATCGTTTGATTGTCAATGTGTGTGAGATACCGGGTGAGAAAATTAAGAGTGGGCAGTTGGCTCCATACGAATGGGGCCAGTTAGACTATAAGATTAAGGAGTTGTATGACGCTCCTTTGTTTGTCGACGATACTCCTTCTCTTTCGGTTTTCGAATTGAGAACAAAGGCAAGGCGTTTGGTACGTGAACATGGAGTGAAAATAATTATCATTGACTACTTGCAGTTGATGAATGCGAGCGGTATGTCGTTTGGCAGCCGTCAGGAAGAGGTTAGTACCATTTCGCGTTCATTGAAAGGATTGGCAAAGGAGTTGAACATTCCGATTATTGCTCTGAGTCAGTTGAACCGTGGTGTGGAAAGCCGTGAAGGTATTGACGGAAAGCGTCCTCAGTTGAGTGACCTGCGCGAATCCGGAGCCATCGAGCAGGATGCCGACATGGTGTGCTTCATCCATCGTCCCGAATATTACAAGATATTTCAGGATGAAAAAGGAAACGACCTGCATGGTATGGCGGAAATCATTATTGCCAAGCATCGTAATGGTGCTGTAGGTGATGTATTGTTGCGCTTCCGCGGTGAATTCGCCCGTTTCCAGAATCCGGATGATGAGATGATTATACCGTTGCCGGGAGAAGAACCGGGTATTATCCGCTCCAAAATGAATGGCAAGGGCGGGGGCAGTATTCCTCCTCCTCCGGCAGATGCGGCTCCGGCAGAGAATAATCCTTTTGGTGCGCCGATTCCCGAAGGGCCTTTGCCTTTCTGACATTTTTCATAAAAACAAAGCTTATCCCAAAAAAAACTATTAAATTTGCAGGTCATTTTGAAATACATAAAATATATCATATATGAATATCTCTTATAATTGGCTGAAAGAATACGTCAACTTCGATTTGACCCCTGAGGAAGTGGCAGCAGCGCTGACTTCTATCGGTCTGGAAACAGGAGGCGTAGAAGAAGTCCAAACAATTAAAGGTGGTCTGGAAGGTATTGTTATCGGCGAAGTGCTGACTTGCGAACCTCATCCCAACTCTGACCACATGCATGTGACTACGGTTAACTTGGGACAGGGAGAACCTGTGCAGATTGTTTGCGGCGCTCCTAATGTAGCTGCCGGACAAAAAGTAGTGGTTGCCACTCTGGGTACTAAACTATATGACGGTGAAGAATGCTTTACCATCAAAAAATCAAAACTTCGCGGTGTTGAGTCCATCGGTATGATTTGTGCCGAAGATGAGATTGGCATCGGAACCAGTCATGACGGTATCATTGTTTTGCCGGCAGATGCTGTGCCCGGAACTCCTGCCAAAGATTATTATAACATCAAGAGCGATTATGTGCTTGAAGTGGACATTACTCCGAATCGGGCAGATGCTTGCTCTCACTATGGTGTGGCCCGTGACTTGTATGCTTATTTGATTCAGAACGGCAAACAGGCTACGTTGAGCCGTCCTTCAGTGGAAGGCTTTAAGGTGGACAACCATGATATGGATATTGCCATCGAAGTGGAAAACACCGAAGCATGCCCCCGTTATGCCGGAGTTTCCATTAAGGGAGTTACTGTAAAAGAAAGCCCCGAATGGCTACAAAACAAACTGCGTTTGATAGGTCTTCGTCCAATCAATAATATTGTGGATATCACCAACTACATTCTTCACGCTTATGGTCAACCGTTGCATTGCTTTGATGCCGATAAAATTAAAGGTGGTAAGATTGTTGTAAAGACCGTTGCCGAAGGCACTAAGTTTATCACTTTGGATGAAGTGGAACGTACCTTGTCTGATAGAGATTTGATGATATGTAATACTGAAGAACCGATGTGTATTGCCGGTGTATTTGGTGGCTTGGATTCAGGTACTACGGAACAAACCGTGGATGTGTTCCTCGAAAGTGCATATTTCAATCCTACTTGGGTGCGTAAAACAGCACGCCGTCACGGATTAAGTACCGATTCTTCTTTCCGTTTCGAGCGTGGTATTGATCCCAACGGAACTATCTATGCGTTGAAAGAAGCTGCTCTGCTGGTGAAAGAGCTGGCAGGCGGAACCATCGCTTCTGAAATTAAAGACAATTATCCTCATCCGGTTGCTGATTTCATGGTAGAGCTAAACTATGAGAAGGCTCATTCACTGATTGGAAAAGTCATTCCGGTGGAGACGATAAAGAGTATCGTTACCAGCCTTGAGATGAAGATTGTAGACGAGACTCCCGAAGGACTGACTTTACAAGTTCCTGCTTATCGTGTAGACGTTCAGCGTGACTGTGATGTGGTAGAAGACATTCTTCGTATCTATGGATATAATAATGTGGAAATTCCCACAACGTTAAAGTCAAGCCTGACTACGAAGGGGGAAGTAGATAAATCCCAACAGCTTCAGAACTTGATATCCGAACAGCTGATTGGTTGCGGATTCAATGAAATCCTGAATAACTCACTGACTGCTGCCGGATATTATGAAGGTTTGGAAACTTATAAGTCCGAAAACCTTGTCAATTTGATGAACCCGTTAAGCAATGACCTGAACGTAATGCGTCAGACTCTGTTGTTCGGCGGTTTGGAAAGCATCCAGCACAATGCCAACCGTAAGAATGCCGATTTGAAGTTCTTTGAGTTCGGCAACTGCTATTTCTTTAATGCAGAAAAGAAGAACCCCGAAAAGGTTTTGGCTGCATACAAAGAAGAATATCATTTGGGATTATGGGTGACAGGTAAGCGCGTGAGCAACTCATGGGCACATCCCGATGAAAACACCAGCGTTTATGAACTGAAAGCATACGTGATGAATATATTCACTCGTTTGGGCTTGAACTTCGGTAACGTGGTATTCGGTAATTTGAGTAATGATATCTATTCTGTAGCTGTCAGCGTACACACGCGCGGCGGTAAGTTGCTGGCTACGTTTGGTATTGTCAGCAAGAAGATTCAAAAAACATTCGATATTGACAATGAGGTATATTATGCCGAAATCAATTGGAATGAGCTGATGAAAGCTATCAAGACTTCGAAGGTCAACTTTAAGGAACTTTCTAAGTTCCCGGCTGTAAGACGTGACTTGGCGCTGTTGCTTGACAAGAACATACAATTTGCCGAAATCGAAAAGATAGCTTACGAGACAGAAAAGAAACTGCTGAAAGAAGTAGAACTGTTTGATGTATACGAAGGCAAGAATTTGGAACCGGGTAAGAAGAGCTATGCTGTCAGCTTCTTGTTGCAGGATGAAAATGCAACACTGAACGACAAGCAAATCGACAAGATTATGTCTAAGCTGATTGCCAATCTGGAAAACAAATTGAATGCGAAACTAAGATAAGGATATAATGACTCCTAAAAGAAATATGCATTGATTGCCCTTTTCATTATTTTGCTGATAAGTGCTGTGGGTCTTTGGATTTATAGGTATTCGGCAGACGGATGGGATAGGGGGCTGATTTCGCCTTCCTTAAATATATTAGGCTTGGGAGTCTTATGTTCAGCGAAGAAAAGTAAATAATAAAATAACCATTTATAAAAATATAATCCAATGGGAAGAGCATTTGAATATAGAAAAGCTACAAAGCTGAAAAGATGGGGCCACATGGCCAAGACATTTACAAGACTGGGTAAACAAATCGCTATTGCTGTAAAGGCAGGCGGACCGGAACCGGAAAATAACCCCACTTTGCGTGGTGTTATCGCTACTTGTAAGCGCGAAAACATGCCGAAGGATAACATCGAGCGTGCTATTAAAAATGCAATGGGTAAGGATACCAGCGACTACAAAGGTATGACTTACGAAGGATACGGCCCTCACGGGGTGGCAGTATTCGTTGATACTTTGACCGATAATACCACTCGTACCGTGGCAGACGTTCGTTCTGTATTCAATAAATTCGGCGGTAATTTGGGAACTACCGGGTCATTGGCTTTCTTGTTCGATCATAAATGTGTCTTTACTTTCAAGCAGAAAGAAGGTCTTGACATGGAAGAACTGATTCTTGATTTGATTGATTACGGTGTAGAAGATGAATTCGATATTGATGAAGAAGAAGGAACAATCACTATCTATGGTGACCCGAAGAGCTATGCCGCTATTCAGAAGCACTTGGAAGAATGTGGTTTCGAGGAAGTAGGTGGTGACTTTACTTATATTCCTAACGACCTGAAGGATGTAACTCCCGAACAGCGCGAAACAATTGATAAGATGGTAGACCGTCTGGAAGAGTTTGATGATGTTCAGACCGTTTATACAAACATGAAACCAGCTGAAGAAGAGTAAAATGAAGATTACTTATAAGACGCAGGGTACTTGCAGTAGCCACATTGAGGTGGAAGTAGAGAACGGCGTCATTCAACAGGTCTTCTTTTGGGGCGGATGTAATGGAAATCTGCAAGGGATTAGTCGGCTGATAAAAGGAATGAAAGTTGAAGAAATTTCTGTAGAATTAGATAGAGATTACAGGTATACAAAAAAATTAATTAAAAAATCTATAAAAAAATATGCAGAAATTTAAAAAAAGACACCTTTTTACCCTTTTATGACACCAAAAAAGTTTGATATATATATAATAGCAAATAAGTTAGATAATAAATACCTAATACTGTTTGCCCCTATAATTTATTGAGAGTAGACGTTTTAAATGTCTGCTCTTTTATATTGCGTATTTAGAGAAACGGATATCTCATTAGTCTCATAAGCTAAAGATACTGGGTTCGACTCCCAGATACGCAACCAAATAGGAGAGATATATGAATACAAATGAAATAATTAAAAAATATGAGAGAGAGATATGTCCTTATTGCATACACTACAAAGATAAAGATTATAAAGAATGTAGTGTAGTAGTGACAATCGATGGACAAGCTAAATGCGTTAATTGCAATTGTATAGAATATTGTAAGAAAGAGGTAGAGCAATGTTAGACGCTTTATTATTTATATTTAGCATTATAGGAATTACTATATTAGGAGGAATAGCAATTATAATAGTAATTTTAGCTATTTATATAATATATTTATTCATAAAAGAGATATTAAAACATAAATAAAGCAGGTGGGAGTTGATGGCAAATGAAAAGAACTTAATACCTTGGAATAAGCGAACCGAGAAAGAACAGAGAGAATATGCTAGAAAAGGTGGAAAAAAATCAGGAGAAGTTCGTAGAAAAAGAAAAGCAATGAAGGAACAAATGGAAATGCTTTTATCATTGCCATTTAAACAATCAGAAGCCTTAGATTTCATGAAAGATTTAGGAATAGAAGAAGATAATTTAGATAATCAAATGGCTCTAATAGTTGCAATGTATGGTAAAGCTTTAAAAGGAGATGTACAAGCATTTAATACAATTAGAGAAGTTGTTCAAGATGAAAAAACAGTAAAAGATGAGGATAGAGTACAAATAATAAATGATCTTCCAAGCGAGGAGGAAGAAGATGATTAGAGTTAGTATAAGAGATATTATTGCTCCTCATTTTTGGAATACATTTAATAGCAAAAAATCAAATCAAGTCTATAAAGGTGGAAGAAGTTCTACAAAATCTTCTATGATATCTATAAAAATCGTTTATAACTGTTTAAATAATAATAACTGTTCTGCAGTAATACTAAGGAAGCATCAAAATCAATTAAGAAAATCTGTTTATAAAGAAATAAAGAGAGCTTGTAAAAGATTAGGTTTACAAGAAGGGATTGATTATGAAGCTGGATTATCTCCAATGGAAATAAGATTTAATAATGGAAATACTATATATTTTTCAGGAGGAGAAGATTATGAAACCGTAAAAGGAATGATAGACGAAAATAAGCTTATAAAAATGATATGGTTTGAAGAGTTAACAGGTTGGGACAATCCAGAAGATATAGAACAAATAAAGGCTACATTCTTAAGAGGAAATGACGATTGGTTTATAACATTTTATTCTTTTAATCCACCAAAAAATAAATTTGATTGGGTTAATAAATGGGTAGATGAAAAAAGTAAAAGCAAAAGATATTTAGTCCATCAAAGTGATTATAGGACAGTTCCTAAAGAATGGCTTGGACAAATGGCAATAGAAGAAGCAGAAGAATTAGAACAAAACGATGAAAAAAGATATAGATGGATCTATTTGGGAGAAGTAATTGGACTAGAAGGACTTATATATAATCCTGATTTAATAGAATATGTATCAGAGGACTATTTAGAAAAGAATAACATTAAAATTTTATATATAGATTTTGCAATAGACTCTGGACATCAAACATCAGCTACAACTTGTGGAGCATATGGATATGGATCTGATGGATATTGGTATTTATTAGATACTTATTATTACAGTCCACATGAAAAGCCAAACAAAAAAGCACCTTCTGAATTAAGCAAAGATATATTTAACTTTGAATTAGCAATAAATAAAAAATTTAAAGCAGGAACAGATAAAGAAACCATTGATAGTGCAGAGGGAGCTTTAAGAAATCAATACTTTAAAGATTATGGTAGAAGATTACATCCAGTCGATAAAGGGACTAATAAAGAACAATTAATAGATTATTCTCAAGACTTTCTAGCAAAGAAAAAGTTTAGAATTTTAAATAATAACAATAATCAAATTTTTAAAAAAGAAAATGAAAACTATATGTGGTTGAAAGATAGTGTAGAAAAAGGAAAGCCTATTCCGGACAAAACGGAAAAGGCTTTTTTAAGTAGTGAGAAATATTACAACACTTATACACAAGATTATGCTTATAGTTATGCAGACCACACGCAAGACCAATTCCAATATTGGATAAAAGATAACTTACAAAAATTAGGATTAAAACAATAAGGAGAAATCAATATGGATTTTTACAATAACATAGCAAATGTTTTAAGTAAAAAAGGTATAAATTTAACAGTTGGGACAATTTACGATTTAATGGCAATTTGGAAAAGTTGGTACAGAGGAAATGTAAATGACTTTCATTACTATACAGAAATGATAAATGGAAAAAATACACAATGTGAAAGATTAACTATGAATATGCCAAAAAAATTATGTGAAGATTTAACTAAATTGCTATGGACTGAAAAAACACAAATAAATTTAAGTAATAAAAATGCTACAAAAAGGTTATGGGAAGTGTTAGACAGTAAAGAAAATGATTTTACTGTTAACCTTCCTATTTTTATTGAAAAGATGTTAGCATTAGGAAATGCAGCTACAGTTGAATATAAAGATGAAAATAATATTACAATTATAGACTACATAGATGGAGATGTAATTATTCCTTATAAATTTACAAATGGTTACATAACAGGAATGATAACAGTTAGTAGATTTATAGATGATAAAGGTAAAAGAAAAGTCTATTATACGCATATTACTTATCACGAGTATGTAGATGGAAAATACATTAAATTAAATGAAGTTTATAAATCTAATACAGATACAGCATTAGGAAAACAATTAAATTTTAATAATGTATTTCCAAATGTAAAAGAAAGTGAAGTAGTGATAACCCAAAATCCATACTTTCAAATATGGAAACCTAATATAGCTAATAATTTTGATACAAACTCTCCAATGAGCATAAGTATTTATGCAAATAGTATTGATAGATTTAAGTCATTAGATACTAAATACGATAGCTTCTACAATGAATTTATCTTAGGAAAGAAGAGAATATTAGTCGATCAATCTGCTATGAAAGGTGGAATGGAAACAGATGCAGAAGGAAATCCACATTTTGTACAATACTTTGATAAGAATGATAGAGTCTATGTGGGAATAAATGCAGAAATGAAAGAACCAGTCAAAGAGATAGATTTTACTTTAAGATATCAAGAACACATAAATAGTATAAATGCAGACTTAAATTGGTTATCAGAAAACGTAGGATTAGGAAGTAATTATTATAAATTCGATGGAGCAGGAACTAAAACAGCTACAGAAGTAATAAGCGAAAATAGCCAAGCATTTAGAACAAAAGAACATTATCAAATTGTTATAAATGCTTGTGTAGAAGATTTAGTAAAAGCAGTATGTGAGTTAGAAGGAATTAAAACAAATAAAATTACAATTACACCAGACGATAGCATAATAGAAGATAAAGATAAAGAAATAACAAGAGCTCAAATGGAAGTAACACAAGGTTTAAGAAGTAAAAAATCTTATTTAATGGATATTAAAGGTATGAGTGAAGATGAAGCAGAAGAGGAATTACAAAAGATACAAGAAGAAAAAATGAGTAATCAAGAGGCTTTTGGATTTACTATTAACAATGAAAATAGCGAAGAGGAATAATTTATGCTAACGGAACAAGATTTTATAAAAATAGAAAAGCAAGCTAATCAATTATATGCAAATTTAGAATTAGATATAATAGAAGAAATAGCAGCAAGAATAGCTAACTTTGGATATGCAAATACAGTAGTTGTCAATGATATAAAAATTGCTCAAGAAATGGGGGTTTTATATCAAGATATAGTAACTTTAGTAGCAAAATATAACAATACAAGTTATAAAGAAGTAAATAGAATATTCACAGAAGCATCTGAAACATCATTAAACTATGATGATAAAATATACAAAGAAGCAGGGATAGATCCTAAACCTTTAAGTCAAAGTGAAAGCATAAAACAAACTATGAATGCTACTATTGAAAGAACAGCAGGTAATTTGCAAAATTTATGTATGACAACAGCAAATACAGCACAGACACAATTTTACAATGCTATAAATAGTGCATATATGTTTACTAGCACAGGAGTTAAAAGTTATACTCAAGCAATTTTAGATGAAATTAAAAATATAAGTAAACAAGGAGCAATTATACAATATCCAAGTGGAGCAAGAAGAAGTGTAGAGAGTGCAGTAAGAACAAATATAGTAACTGCTATAAATCAAAATTGTGGTAAATTACAAGAATTAAGGGCAGATGAACTTGGATGGGATTTGATGGAACTAACTGCTCATAGTGGAGCAAGACCAGAGCACGCACGTTGGCAAGGAAAAATAGTTAGTAGAAGTGGAAAAAAAGGATATTTAAGTTTTCGAGATATTGGATATGGAGAAGCAACAGGATTTAAAGGAGTAAACTGTAGGCACGATTGGTATCCTTATTATCCGGGTAGTACAAAGACATATACTCAAGAGCAGCTGAACGCTTGGAAGAATGAAAAGGTTACATACAACGGAAAAGAATATAGTAAATATGAAGCAACTCAAATTCAAAGAAAGATTGAAAGACAAATACGAAATGATAAAAAACAATTAGCAGGACTACAAGGTATTCTAAATTCTAATATAAATGATAATAAACTTATTTTAGAAACAAAAACAAATTTCTCAAAACGTTCATTAATTTATAAAACACATCAAAATGAGTTAGATGATTTTATAAAACAAACATCATTAGTTAAAGATAATAGTAGATTATACATAGGAAATCAGGATAAAAATATTAGTACACAAATAGCTAAAGTAACTAAAATAGCTAATCAGTATAATAATAGTGATATTATAGGAAGTAAAGTAAATGGAGTAAAAATAACAGAAATTGGAGAACATATAATATCAAGGACTTATGCTAGAAATGTGACATTTGAAGATGTACAAGACACATTGAAAAATCCAATAGGATATGGTACAATTAAAGAAGATTCAAAAGGTAGAAAGAGTTTTTATGTGTATGGCAAAAACATAACAATATCAGTTAATCCAGAAACAGGAAAACTTGCAACAGTCAGACAAACAAGTAGAAGGGAAAAGAAAAAATATGGAGTTGAAGAATAGATTAAAACAAGAAGAAATAGACCTACTAAATATGGTTGGAATAAAAATAAAAGATGGTAAGTATACAATAGACGAAACGGGAGATATTATAGAAAAATTAGATAGTGTAATTCAAGAGAATTTAAATGAAAATGGTGATATGACAGAGAAAGCAATAGAATATGAAAGTATACAAGACAAGATACTAGAATTTGAAAAAGAAATTTAACGTTAAAAGATATGTTTTTAATAAAGAGCTAGAAATAGCTCTTATTTTTATGCCTTTTTTACGGGAGCAGGCTTAAAAGAACAACTGGGAAAATGTCGACGGACGATAAACGGGAGGTAAAAATGGAAGATAACAAAGATTTAGAAAATCAAAACACAAATACAGCAGAAAACAAAGAAGTTGAAGGAGCTGGGAACGTAGATACTCAAACTACAGAAAAAAATGAGGGAAAAGCTGAAGTTGATGTAAAAGCAGAAGCACAAAAAATAGCTGATGCAATGGTTGCTAAAAAAATGAAAGGAATGCCTAGTAAAGAAGAATTAAAGGCATTTAAAGAATGGCAAGAAAGTCAAAAAACAGCTGAACAAAAACAAGCCGAAAAAGAAGCTGAATATCAAAAAACACTAAATGAGCTAAATACTTTAAAACAAACAAATGCAGTTTTAGAGTCAGGTGTTAATAAAGATGATGCTGATTATGTGCTTTTTAAAGTAAGCAAAATGGAAGGCGAATTTGAAGAGAATTTAGCTAAGTTCTTGAAGGATAACCCTAAATATTTAAAACAAGAACTTGAACAAGCAGAGCCTAAGGCTACTGGTGCACCAGTAAGAACTATAAGCTCTAAAAATGATGGTGTACTTGGAATATTAGCAAGTAAACACCCTGAAATTGATTTTGAAAAATAGAAAGGATGATTAAATTATGGCAAATGCAATAGGAACAAATGGTACTCATGAAAGACAAGAAAGATATGCAAATGCTATCGTTAAATTAATGAGACCACAATTAAGAATAAGAAATACTTTTAGTAGAGATTATGAAGGAAATCCAGTATCTGGAGCTGTAAAAGTACCAGTAAGAAATACTGATGTAAAAATAGTTGATTATGATGTAAAAAGTGGTGTGGCTTTATCACAAAGTGCTACTTCATATAAAAACATACCAGTTGATAATCATAAAGCTATCAATGAATTAATTGACGGATATGAAAGCCAAGCTGTACCCGATAATTTAGTAGCTCAAAGATTAGAAAGCGGTGCTTATGTAATAGCTTCTACTTTAGAAGCAGATGCAATAAAGGCATTAACAACAGGAACAACTGATTCAACTATGGCTGATTGTACAGCGGATAATGTATATTCAAATATCCTAGCTGATATAGCAGAAATAGCAAAATTAGGAGTAGATAAATCAAGAATAAGAGTAGCTATTTCTTATGCTACAGAGTTATTACTATTAACTGATGAAAAATTTTCTAACACAACTTCTCAAATTGGTGCTGAATTAGCAAGAGAAGGAGTAATTGGTAGAATTAATGGAGTAAATGTATTAACTCAAGATTTAGGACAAGTAGCAAGCAAAGACGTTGAGTATATAGTTTATGCTGTCGACTGGTGCCAAGCTATTGATGAATGGATGATAGAACCAACGATTAATGACCTAAAAGATGGTGCTCATATTGGTGCATCTGCATTACAAGGTAGAATGGTTTACACAGATACAGTAACAGACTCTAAGGCTGTAAGAGTAAAAAAAAAGTCGGCGTAACAGACCCTGAAATAACAGGATTAACAATAGCACCAGAAGAAGGCTTACAAGAAGGAAATGCAAATGTAAATGTTGATGCAGTAGTTGCTACATTATCTGCTGAAGGTGGTACAAGCCCATTTACTTACGCATTAGAAGCTGATGAAACAAATGGGGTAGACAATGCTTCGTTTAAAATAGATGGAACTAATGTAAAAGTAAATACAACACCTTTAACACAAAAAGATTACAAAATAAATGTAAAAGTAACAGATACTAAAGGTAAAACATTTACAAACCACGCAACAATAAGTGTAGCAGCCGCAGCAGAATAGGAGGAATAAGGCATGTTAACTTACTTAAAAGATGAAGAAGAATATAAATCAATATTAGGTACAGATAACGTGCCTAATGACTTCAAAAATTTAAATATTAAAGCAAGTAACTATATTAACCATAAAACTTTTGGAAGAATTGATGAAAATAATCTTCCAGAGCAAGTGAAATATGTTACTTGCTTAATTGTTAATCTACAAGATGAGGAAAATACACAATTATCCGAAATAGGAAATCTAAAATCACAAAATATTGAAGGTTGGAGTGAAAGTTATTCTACACCTGAAGAAATTAAATCTGATTACGAAGACAAAAAGCAAAAAGCTATAAATCAGTATCTGTGGAACGTAATTGGCATAGATGGTAATCCACTTTTGTATTGTGGGGTGTGCTAGTTATGAATGATAGATTTTTTATACATAAAATAACGGTCTACCATACAAAAGATGATGAAATCTTTACGAGAATCCATTTTGACAAGGTTTATTTTAGACATAATAAAAAGACTAACCTAGTTGATAAAGGATTACAAGAAGGAAGTACAGGCTCTATTACAATACCTACTACAGAAAAGCTTAATATTTCTACAAATGATTATATTGTCGAAGGAATTATAGATGATAAGTTTGATTTATCTGCATTGCAACAAAAATATCAAGTTTTTAAAGTAGTAAGTGTAGACGATAATAGGAAAGGCAATTTGCAACATTATAAAATAGGAGTTAGTGAATAATGAGTGGTAGTGGATTTACAGTAAAAGTAAAAATAAACTCTACTAACAAGATATTAAAAGACCATGGACTAGACCAAGATGGTAGAGCAATACGTTTTTTGAGAGATGATGCTGATAGATTGATGAATCCGTATATTCCAATGGACAATGGAATGTTGAGAAGAAATAAAAGTTATCCAAGTAATCACGAGATTAAGTATATTAGTCCATATGCTAAATATCAATACTATGGAAAATTAATGCTTGCAAAGAATGGATCTAGTTGGGCTAAAAAAGGTGAGAAGAAAGTTTTGACTAGTAGAAATTTAAAATATCATACTTCTGGAACTGGTCCAAAGTGGAATGAGTTGATGATGCAAAGAAACAAAAATACTTTAATAAAAGATGTAGAAAACTTTATTAAAATAGGAGGCTAAAAATGGCAGAAAAATCGAAGATGGAATTAATAAAAGAATTTATAGAAACTTGTCCATACTTGAAAAAAGGAAAAGTAAATGTAGATTATATAAAAGATAAGCCACAATCTTATAGTATCGATGAAACACCAGTTGATCCTGTTTTACAAAACTTTTTAGACGGTGGAAGGCGACTACAAATACAATTTGATTTTTCTATACAAGCAAATTTTAGTGTTCTAGAAAATATAAAAAACTCAAAATTTTGTGATGATTTTACAGATTGGATATATGAACAAAACAAAAAAGAAAATTTACCCAAAATAGAAGGAGCTGTTTGGATAAAGTGTCTGGGAAGAGGAACAATTTTACAGACAACTGAAGCAACAGCGATATATGTAATACCTATGCAGGTAGCTTATGACGAAGACTATTAAAAGTCTTCTATTTTTTTATCAAAAAGGAGGATAAAAAGTGGAAAAATTAGTAAAAAGAAGTGGAAAAGTTGCTTTTATGGATGTTTCTACTACATCAATAGCAAATTTTTTAAGAATGACTAAATTTACTGAAATATCTAAATCTAAAAATCCTACTGAATATAGTAGAACATATGTAGACGAAGATGGAGAAGTGACTGATGTTACAGGCTATTCTGAGGAAATATCTTATGCATTTGATTTATATCAAGGAAATTTAGTACATCAAAAACTAGTAGATATAACAGATAATGAAAAAACGGGAAATGATGCTTTAGTAAAAATATTACAAGTTGATTTTAGCAAGCCTATAGATGATGGATATGAAGCTAGACTTAGAACATATTCTACAGTACCAGATGCAGAAGGTGATAGTACAGATGCGTATACATATTCTGGAGCATTTAGAAAAAATAGTGGTTTTACAATAGGTAAAGCTGTAGTAAGTAAAGACGGAAAAACAGCAACATTTACACCAAAAGAAGAAGTTGCAGAATATCCAGTAACTTTTGTGCTTAAAGATAGTTCAAGTGCACCTATTGAAAGTGCTAAAATCACAATAGAGGATGAAAGTGTTTTAACAGATGCAACGGGAATAGCAACTGTTGATTTACAAGCTAAAACATATTCAAATATTACAGTAGAGAAAGACGGTTATACAACACAAAGTAACGTATCTGTTACAGTAACAGATAAAGCCGTATTAAAAGAAGTAGAATTAGAAGAAGCTGCTTAAATGAATAATATATAGAGAGGCTTATTATTAAGCCTCTTAAACATTTTAGGAGGAAATAATGAAATTAAGAAATATTGAAGTTGACTTTAGTTTTACAGATGCTGACTGCATAGAAAGATTAGAAAATGCAGCAAAAAAAGTTAAAGAAAAATCTGAATTAAAAGATAAAGAAGAAAAAAGTTTATCAGAAGCTATTAGAGAAGAATGTAAAATAATAGATGAATTTTTTGATGAAGTTTTTGGAAAAGGAATAGCAGACAAAATATTTAAAGGTAAAAAAGATTTACAAGAGCATATGGAATTATTTACAGATATAATTAATGCTAAAATTGAAACAACAAAAGCTACACAAAATTTATATGATACTTTAGAAAACAGAGCCAAATATATGCCTAACAGAGAAACAAGAAGGTACAATAAATATAATAAAGGAAGAAAATAATGTATTGTAATCTATTAATTAATAAATTACCACAACATACAGATAGTGGAATGAGAATAAGAACAGATTTTAGGGAAAGTATAAAATTTGAATTACTAATGCAAGATAGAACAATAGAAGAAGATAAAAAGATTAGAATGATTTTAAACTTATATTATTATAGACCAGAACAAATAACTGATTTAAAAAAGGCTTTAGAAGAAGTTGTTTGGTTTTACGCCGGTGGAGATAAAAAAGAAAACTCAAATAAAACAGCAAAGAAAAATAATAAAAAGCAAATTTATAGCTATGAATTTGATGCAGAATATATATATAGTGCTTTTATGCAGCAATATAAAATTGATTTAAATAGTATTAGATACTTGCATTGGTGGAAATTTAAAGCTTTATTCGTTAATTTAAATGAAGATGTTCTTTTCTCTAAAATAATGCAATATAGAGCAATAGAATTAAATACAATAAAAGATAAAGAAATGAAGAAATTTTATAAAAAGATGAAAAGATTATATGCATTACCAGATATGCGAACAGAAGAGGAAAAAGAATATGATTTTGGAGAGGCTTTCTCATAAAATGTTGAAAAATAAATAAATATGTAATATACTCCTAAAAAAGGAGTAATATTATGAAATTTGGAATTAGAAAACCTAATATAAAGAATAGTATAAAAGCAAGAACTACAGGAAGAGCTAAAAGAATAGCAAAGAAAGCAACAAATCCGTTATATGGTAAGAAGGGAATGGGTTTTATTAATAAACCTAAAAAAGCAGTTTATAATAAAGTATATAATAAAACTTCTATAAGTGCTTTTGATGTTTTTAAGAAATCAAATAATTTACTATACAATATTTTTATAGCAATTCCTTTATTTTGTGTATTAGGGATATATCAATTATTATATTATTGTTATAAATACATTTTTATAGGATTAATTTATATAATAAAGAAATTAATTAATTTATTTAAGAAAAACAAGAAAG
>ENA-ORSB01001376-ORSB01001376.1-human-gut-metagenome-genome-assembly--contig:-NODE-1376-length-22918-cov-2.949657_pt1 | contig 22918 bp, 19 predicted proteins | sample MGYA00242180_ERZ509144 | MGnify/ENA primary metagenome ERZ509144 (study PRJEB26280, sample SAMEA2338661) | human gut metagenome | biome: human gut; feature: human-associated habitat; material: faeces...
CCCGGTAATGGGGAAATAGGTGTCCGTCAGCCGCAGTACCCGCAGGGGAAAATGGACGTGGACCTTATTTTCCACCCAGTTGTCTTCCATTCCCCGGTAGGCGGTGAAGCCCAAGTCCCGCAGCACCCGGATGTATACCGGGTCGCACTGGTTCCGGGGCAGCACCGCAGAGGTCAGGGTGTAGCCGTATTTCGCGGCAATGGCCTTCGCAGCGGTCATATCCGCCGCGAACTGCTCCGCCGTCTGCCCCTTTTCCTTGCAGTAGTAATGGGAAAAAGTGTGGCTGCCGATCTCCTGCCCCGGCGTTCCTGCGACCAGATCAATCAGAGACGGGGCAAAAAAGCAGGGCGCGTCCGCTTCCGTTTCTCCGATTTTGGAGAACTCGGCATAGGAATTCAGCGCCGGGTCATCGTAAGCAGGCCGCAGACCTTCCTCCGGGAAAAACGAGGCCGCTTCCTGTGCGCTCCTGGCGAACAGATATCCCACCGTCGCCCACGTGGCATGGATGCCGTATTTCTGAAACAGCGCCAGCAGCCCGGGAATCGCCTTTCTGCCGCCCAGAACGTGATCCTGATACTTCTCCAGCGGGCACACGTCCAGCATTCCCCAAAACAGCTCAAAATCCAGCGATATGATCAGCGTTCCGGCCATGCCGCCGCCCCCCTTCGTTCATACACTTAAGTAAATTTCCTTCACTTTCTGCTGTACCGCTTTCGCGTCGAACCGGGAAACCGTCTGCGACGCAGCGCGTCCCAGCTGTTCCCGCAGCGCCGGGTCATGGTACAGCTTCAGGATGGCCGACGCCACGCCCTCGGGCGTGTTCTCCGCAAACAGGCCGTCAACGCCGTGCTCGATCAAATCCGTGTTGCCCCGGATCTTCGAGCAGACCGCAGGCAGGCCGCAGCTCATGGCCTCCATCAGCGCCACCGGCATTCCTTCCCGGAAGGACATAAACGCGAATATGTCGCTGCACCGGCACAGTTCCGGCACATCATGGCGATAGCCAAGGAAGTGGACATGCTCCCAGATGCCCAGCTGCCGCGCTTCGGCTTCCAGCGCGTCCCGCTGCTCTCCCCGGCCGCAGATGAGATAGTGCATGCTTTCATAGCCCGGTTCGTTTTTCAGCAGCGCCAGCGCCTTGAGCACCGTAGAATGGTTCTTGTTTTTCGTCATTTCCGCCACGGTGAGGATCAGGAAATCCTGCTCGGTCAGTCCCAGCTCCCGGCGCTTTTCCGCCCGGTCTACGGTGCCGACGTGGAATTTCGCAGTATCCACCCCCACGCCGGGGACGTATTCAATACGCTTCGCGTGGATTTTTCTCTTTGCCAACGCGTAGTCCTCTTTGTTGATGGTCACGAGAACATCCGTCAGCGGTGCAAGCAGCCATTCCACCGGGTAGAACATCAGCCAGTTTTTCACGGGCGCACCCTTGAAAAAGTGGAAGCCGTGGGCGGTGTAAATCACCTTGGTTCCCCGCTTCCGGGCGTCCCGCGCCGCCAGACGGGCGATCATGGCGCCCACGGGGGTATGGCAGTGAATGATGTCGAAATGCTCCCGGTCGATAATGGCTTTCAGCTCCCGGTAGGCTTTGATGTTGGCCGCCTTCCACGGGAGACGTTCAAAGGGAATGTCATAGTAAGTATCGCAGAATGGAATCTTGCAGTCGGCGGGGTCTTCATAGTCGTTCCGCGCCGCCACTGCTGTCTCCCAGCCCATGTCCTGAAACATTTTCAGATAGGGGATATGGAATTCCATTATGTGGGTTTTTACAACCGTTGCCACAAACAGCACTTTTTTCATTCCATTCCCTCTTTTCGGATACAATGTCGAATGTATTATACACCATTCCACGTCCTATTTCAACCACAAGCGCGAAAAAAGGCCGGGCAGCCAGCCCGGCCTTTCCATATTTCATTCTCAGATCAATACTTTCCGCTTTCTGATCCGCAAAAGCTCCCATAGGCCAACGGCCGCGCCCAGTCCCCAGCGCGCCAGCCACAGTCCATCCGCCGCCACGGACGCCACGGCCACAGCGGCGAACACCGCCGCGTACCCGACCCACATTTTCAGCGGGAAGGGGTATTCTTTCCCGCCCAGAGCGAAACGGACGTACAGATAGTGCAGCGTCAGCTGCAAACTGTGGGAAATCAGCGTCGCCACCGCCGCGCCGGCCATGCCGATGCGCAGGATCAGCAGGTAATTCAGCCCCACATTTATCAGCGACGACACAATAGTGATGATCGAGACGACCTTGGTCTTTTTGTGGTAATACTCGAAATTCACCGGGAAGGTACACAGGAAATTGGTGTAGTAGCTGGACACAAAAATGGGAATCAGCATGGTGCTTCCCCAGAAATCCCGGGAAACATAGACATAGCGGTACACTTCGCTGGCCAGCAGCACGAAGCCCACGGAAAGCACCGTGAACAGCTCCAGAAAATTCCCCGCCTTTTCCCGCAGATTCTCCCGGTTGCCCTGCTTCATGTCCTCGAAGAAAAAGGGGCACCATGAATTGTTCAGGGCGGTGAACAGGGTGAACATGATGCCGCCGAAATTCAGCGCCGCGCCGTAGCAGCCCACCGTGGCCTCGTCCATCATCTGCTGGAGCATCACCTTGTCGCTCTGCCCCAGAATCAGGTCGGAAAGATTATAAAATACCGCTGGAATGGCAAGAACGACGCAGAATTTCCAATATTCCTTGTTGTAAAAGGTCTTCCCCTTCGCCAGAATCCAGATGCAAACCGGAATGCCCAGCACGCCGTAGGTCACGGCAATGGCGGAAATGCGGCCTAAGTAGTTGATCTGCTTGGGCAGCAGCAGAATCAGCACAATGGAGAGGATCAGGGTGGTCAGCGTCACCACAAGGGACATGACCATGTTCCGCCCTGCCTTGAATTCGTAGACGAATTTGGTGTTCAGAAAGTTGACGCAAAAGGTGCCGAAGCCCTGAATGAGCATCAGCACGATCAAAAACCAGCTCAGCTTCAGCGCCCCGGAAATGGGGCCGATAAAGCACAGCACCAGTGCGCTGAAAATCAGATACACCAGCGTGGACAGGCTCATGGCCGAGGACTGGTAGCGCAGCTGGTCTCCCTCCGGGTACTCCACCCGGGCGTTGACCAGCGTCCCCTGGGTTTGCAGCGTGAACACAATGGCGATCACAGCCACCCATGTGTTGTAAATTTGGGTAACGCCGTAACCGCTGGTTCCCAGCAGACGGGTAAACAGGGGCGCTGTGAATATGGAAATGCCTCTGAGCAAAACGGTGCTCAGAATGTTAAAAAAGGCAACCCGGTTTCGTCGATTCATAGTTCACTCCGCGCTTTTTGCATCCGTTTTCCCGGGACGCACCCCGTGGTAAAGCCCCCGCATGGGGCGGTACAGCCCGGCGGCCAGCAGCAGATCCGTCACCCGCTCCTGCCTGCCGAACAGCGGGCTGGTCAGCAAAAAGGAAATATGCCTGCAAAGCGCCTTCCGGGACAGGCGGTATTCATCTGCAAATTTCTGCCGGGTATCCTTGTCCGCCAAATCCAGCGTCAGCAGATTGTAGGCGAGGGAACGCACCCGCAGATACCGCGCCGCATCCACAATTTCCGGATAATTGTCCCTTATAAACGGGTAGATTTCCGCAGTATGTCTGGAAAAATGGAAGGTTTTCTCCGAAACCGAGGACGAGGTGATGCTCCCCGGCCGGTGGTAATAATTGTAAACGGGGCAGGGCAGCATGGCCGCCTGTCCTGCGTTCAGCGCAATGCGATAAGTGGTGGGGACGTCCTCACAGATCACACCAAGAGGATAGCGTACAGACGCAAAAAGGCTTTTGTGATACAGCTTGTCCCATGCGGCGGAGTCGATGTTCTCCCAATGGAAAATCCGGCGCACCAGTTCTTCCCCGGAAATGACCTCCTCTTTGGGCGGGCACAGCCCCAGCGTCTTCTCCCCGGTCTCGCTGCTGACGTCCCAGCGCCCCGCGCAGACCAGACGGACACTGTATTTTTCCATCAGCGCCATCATTTTCTCGTACATATCCGGCTCGATCCAGTCGTCGCTGTCCACGAAGGAAAGATATTCCCCCGTCGCCGCGTCTATTCCGGCGTTCCGGGCGCTGCTCAGACCGCCGTTTTTCTTGTGAATTGCTTTGACTCTGGCGTCCTGCCGGGCGTAGGCGTCGCAGATGGCGCCGCTGTTGTCCTTCGTGCCGTCGTCCACCAGAAGAATCTCCAGATTCTCATAGGTCTGCGCCAGAATGGATTCCACGCACCGGGGAAGGTACTGCTCCACATTGTACACCGGAACAATGACGCTGATCCGCGGGTTCTGATTCATGCCGCATTCCTTCCTTTCTCACCCTTCGGCGCTGTTTTTGGCAAGTCTTTCGTAAATTTCCAGCAAATCCGCCAGATTCTTTTCCGGGTCGTGGGTCACACCGGCGTGGGCGCGGGCCGCCGCGCCCATGGCTTCGGCCGTCTCGCCCTGTGCAAAAATGTTCTCCACATAAAACGCCAGCATATAGGGCGCGGTGGAGGGGTAGACCTCTCCTTCCAACCTGTGGCACATCATGGTCGTGACGCCGCCCACGTCCGCCGCCACACAGGGTACGCCCAGCAGCATGGCCTCCCCCAGAGAATTGGGGGAATTCTCAATGGTGGATGGCAGCACGAACACGTTCGCGTCAAGGAACGCCTGCTTCATTTCCTCCCCGCTGAGACTGCCCAGAAATTCGATCTTATCCTCCACGCCGTACTGCTCCGCCAGATCTGCCAGATATTTCTGGTAATTGGTTCTGCGCAGCCTGTTCGCCGTCAGGAAGCTCTTTCCCGGCACCGCCAGCGTGGCATCCGGGTAGGTCTTGACGATCTGGCCAAAGGCTTCCAGCAGATAGTGAAAGCCCTTCACGGGATAGGCGCAGCTGGAAGCGAAAATCCGGTGCTTCCGACAGCTGTCATAGCGCCAAGCTCCCTGATAAAAGGGCTGGCGCAATGTCTCGTTGCAGAAATGGTACTTTGCTTCCGGATTGATCCGTCGGACGCAGGCCAAGTCCCAGTCCGTTCTGCCGATAATATGGCGCGCCTTTCGCAGGGCTTTTTCTTCCAGAAGCCCCCGAAGCACGAACTTTTCCCGCTGTTTCACGATATTGTCCCGCCGGACAACATCACGGAAGGTGCTGCCCCGCTGAACCGACTCCGGAACGCCCTCGGCATAATGCCCGGCATAAACCGAGCAAAGTCCCTGAATGCTGACCACCAGACTGTCCAGCCGCCCCGCCTTTTCCGCAGCGTTAACCATGGCAAGGGTGTGGCCGTACTCCGTCCCCCAGACGTGGATCACGTCCGGCTGGAAGGTATCCAGCTCCCCCCGGAACTGCGTTTCCAGCTCCATCAGGTACACATAGGGCAGCCCCTCGGAAAAGAAAGCGTAGGAGCAGCGCGCATTCACCTTCCCCTCGCCGCCGTCGCCGGGGCAGAGAATGCGGATATTCAGGTCTTCCCGTCCCAGCAGCCCTTCCAGCACGCTGTCGACCCACAGTCCGCCGCCGGTGGAGCCGCCGCTGACGGCTTCCTTCACCTTTCCGGGCACCATATTGCACAGCCACAGCAGCTTCATTGCACCCCGTCCCTTTCAAGCATGGCCAGAATTTTCCCGGCCTGCGTCACGTTGTTTTTTTCTTTTAAGATAAATTCACGGGCTTTCATGCCCTTCTCAAACAGGGCATCAGCGGGCTGGGCAAAAATCTGCCTCAGCTTCTCCGCAATGGCGTCAGCGGTTTCTTCCTCCAACAGGTACACGTAGGGGTGATATTCCTTGGGCATCCCCGGCAGAACCGTGGTCAGCACCGGCGTTCCCGTGGACATATATTCCATGGTCTTGGAGGGGAAGGAATATTTCACGTATTCCTCCCCCGTCGGCCGTGGATTGACCAACAACGTCGCCGCCATCTCCCGCTCCACGATTTCCGCGTTCAGCAGCATTCCGCCGTAGAAAATCCGGGAATCCTCCGCGGCGATCTGGGAAAGCTCCTGCACATAATCCCCGGGGCCATAAATTTCCAGCCGGGCGTCCGGCAAATCTGCCTTCCGGAAGCCCTTCACCAGATTTTCAAGCCCATATTGCTTGCTGACGCCCCCGGCGTACATACACACCCGCGGGCTGGTCTTTCGCGCCAGAGACGGCTCCTGCTGCTCCATAGCGATGTCACTGTGCCCCTCCAGAATCACATGGGGCTTGCCCTCCGGGTTCAGATAGTCGTTCATGGCCTGCGTCAGCAGCACATAGTCCGTGCAGTGACGGATAACGAAATTGGAAAGCTTCTTGGAAAAGGCGCTGCCCCCCAGCATATCCGGCAAGTCCGTCACAATGCCCACGCACCGTCTTCCCCGCAGTTTCGCCGCCAGCAGACCGGCCAGCGCCGTCGTCCTGTTCAGGCAGTCCACCACCACCGCCGAATCCTTCCCCGCAAGGCGCGCAGTGCGGAAAAAGGTTCCCACGCCCACAAATACAGCCTTGACAATGGGATTCCGGACGGCGGGAATATAGCGGTAGCACGCGCCGCCCTCGGTCTCCCGGGGCAGACGGACAAAGGACTTTTTCAGAACCCCCCGGTTCCCCGGCGGGTGTGCCACCCCGTCCACCTTTGCTCCGGCGGCAAGCCCTTCAATGAGCAGGCGGTGATATTTCTGGGACTGAAAGGCGGGCTTCCGAGGGGCGTCCGCGAACAGCTGACGGTACACCCGGTCGGAACACGTTGTCACAGCGTAAATGATATGCATGGGTTATCTCCCATCTTTTTCAAAAATTGCAACGTGGGCTTTCGCCATGTTTTCAATGGTGTAGGCGCGGATTTTTTCCAGAGAAGCCGTCCCCATTTTCTCCAAGTCCGAGGACAGAATCTCCTTCATCTTTCCGGCAAGGGCAGCATCGTCCTCCACAGGCACGATACTTCCGTTGACGCCCTCCTCCACCAGTTCCAGACCGGCAACGCACCGGTCGGTGGTGATGACGGGCAGGCCGTAGGCCATGGCCTCGTTGATGACCAGTCCCCAGATGTCCTCCCGGGTGGGCAGGACGAACAAGTCCGCAGCTCTGTAATACCGGCTCAGGGCTTCCTTCTTCTGGAAACCCACAAAATGGACGTTATCCAGCCCCAGAGACGCGCGCATCTGCAAATAGTCTTCTGTCGGCTCGCCGCCGACAATGTAAATTCCCACGTCCTTGTCAAGCGAACAGGCGGCGTGCATCAGGATGTCGAAGCCCTTTCTGTGGATAAACTGGCCGATGGCCAGTACCATCCGCTTTTCCGGGACGCCCAGTTCCTCTTTCAGCGCCTGCTTTTCATCGGCGGAGGGAACGGCAGGGAGGATATCCTTCTCAAACACGGAGGAGAAGGGATAAAAATGAATGCGGCTTTTCTCCGCTCCGTAATGGACGAGAAATTCCGTGGTGTACCGCCCCGAGCTGAGCCACTGATCCGCCTTGCGCACCAGCGACCTTTTGAACAGATACTTTATCTTCCGCTCCTGGCGAATCAGTCCGCCGTCCACTTCCATGTAGAAGGGAATTTTCCTTCTGCGCAGCCACCGCATCGCAAGAATCGCCGTGGGCGAGGAATAGCCGCATATCACGATGGCGTCGTAGGGCTTTTTCAGCCATTCGGTCACGTCCAGACACAGATTTTCGTCCAGAAAATGGGCAACGCACCGCTTCAGCTGCACCGGGCGGTAAGCGCCGCCCCCGGGAACGAACCAGTCGGCACTGCGGTTTTTCTGGTCTTCCACCCGGTCGGTGAACAGCACCGTCACGTCCATGCTTTTTGCCAGCTCATCGTAAAAATGAACCCGGTAGGGGGAAGCGTAGTTCGTCAGGAACAGCACTCGTTTCATACCGTTGTAACCTCTCAATGTCAATCGCTGAAATCGATCTGCACGATCTGATGGCGGTTTTCCCGCTGATCTTCCGGCGGGAGCTGCATATAGTCGCCGTACAGCGTGGTCAGGAATTTGTCGTATTCCGCCGGGGCTTTGAAGGTTTCCCCTTCAAAAACGACATCCGTCAATGCCTGACACCACGCTTTCTCGTAGGCGTCCGGCTTCGTCATGGCGCTCTGCTCGCAGACATAGCCGTTTTCCGGCAGCGCCGTCGCAAGCGCGTCATACGCCTTTGCAAGGCTTTCCTGATCGGCAAACAGCGCCCGCGCCTGATAGTATAGGTAGCCAATCCGCTTTTTCCAGAGGATTTTCTCATTCTCCCGCCAGGGCTGATAATGGGATTTCATCAGCTTTGTCCGGTAGATTTTCAGCAAACGCCCCGCCGTTTCCTGCCGTTCTCCTACATCCAGGGACACGGCGTCGTAGGGGAAAATGTCCACATAGAAGCCGTTTTCTTCTAATCTGTGGGACTTGGCCTCCAAGTACAGCGTGCCGCGCTTGCGCACCTTGCCGAAGGGCAGGGCGTAGTTGGGGTCTGTGTACCAGCTCTGCCAGCAGTATTCCGGTTTCAGTTTCTCCGGGGCGATGCGGCAGAATTTCTCATAATTCTCCCGCAGCATTCCCACGTCCATGTCGTCGTCCCACGGAATGAACCCCTGATGGCGCACCGCGCCCAGAAGGGTGCCGCAGGTGAGAAAATAGGGAATGTCGTTTTCCTCGCACACCCGGCGAATTTCCTTCGCAATTTCCAGCTGGGTCAGCTGTACCTTTCTCAGCAGTTCCCGTTCCATATGGTTACCCCCTTTTCATAAGCCGTTCCACCAGCGCCATGACCGGGAACAGCCAGAGAAACACGTCCGCAATCAGATTCTGTGTGTTAAAGGACATGAACAGAATGACCACCAGCGCCAGATTCACCCATATCTTCCGCTCCTTCCGCCACACCAGCGCGACCCAGCAGGCGATATGCAGCAGCGCCGCCGGAATGCCGAAGGCGGAGAAAAGAATGAGGGTGGACGTGGTATTGTTTGCAGTGGCATACAGCACCTCCGCTATCTTCGCACCGAAAATGGGATGGTGCAGGAAAATGGAAATGTCGGTCACAATGGCATCCATCCGCTCCACCGAGGAATCCTGCCCGTTGACAAATTTGCCGATGGCCATGTCGTAAACTTCCCAGTAGAGGACGTTTTTCCGGGCAATGGAAACGCCCGCTATCACGGCGACGCACAAAATCAGCCCGACCGCCACGGCGCATATCCGCTTGTCCCGATACCATTTCTTGTCAAAAAACAGCACGATCGCCAGCAGTCCCATTTCCGCGACGCCGCCGGTGGCAAACGTGGACACCATCGTCGCGGCCAGAATGCCGTTGACCAGCCAGAGCTGCCACGGCCTTTTCCACTCGACCTCGTAATTGTTCAGATACAGCGCCGTAATCAGGAAAAACTGATAAACCCCCGGCTCCCGGAAAATGCCGAAATTCCGGTTTTTGACATACGTATCCGGGACAATGGACAAAAAGAAATTGTGAAATTCAAAGCCCATGGAATTCCGGAACACCGGCACCGCGTAAGCACCCCTATCCACGCCGATGCGCAGAATGTACGCCGCCAGTACGGAATACGCCCCCAGAACGGACATAATCACCACATAATACTTGGCCGCATCCCGCAACGTAAGGAAATAAGACAAAAACACCGCCGTCAGCAGACACAGCAGGACGCTGAAATACATCAGCTGCCAGTCCCGCTTCACCAGCATGGGCAGCAGAAGCACCGCCGCCGCGATTCCGGCGACAATCATCCTCCGGTCTTTCAGAATTTGGAGCAGATTTCTCCGGTTGACAATCAGGAAGGCCACACCCAGCAGGCAGATCACGCCCAGCATGAGAAACTGCGCCTTCTCAAAACCGATTACCGCCGTGGTGAACATACTGTCCCGCGCCAGAAAAAGCATGGCCGTGAAAAACGCGGCGAAGGCAATTTTTGTCCCACGGCTGTCCGGGAAGGGATAATGGGTCATTTGCGATTCTCCTTTGTGATCTGTTCCACGGCTTCCAGCAGATGCGCCGTGCCCCTTGGTACGGCGACGCCCCCAAACTGGCTGACGACCTCCTCGCAGGCAGTCCCCTGATAAACCACGGCCTCCGTGCCGCAGCACCGGGCTTCCAGCACGGTCATGCCGAAGGTCTCCTCCGTGCTGGGGTTGAGAAATACGTCGGCGGCGGTGTACGCCTCCGCCAGCTCCTGAACGCTGTTGGTACGGGGCAGCCCCAGAATTCCCGCCGGGAGGGATTGAATCTGCTTTGCGCTCAGACCGATCAGCACGATGGCATATTCTTCGTCCAACAGGTCATGAAGCGCCAGAAAGTCCCGCAGTCCCTTGCGCTCGTCCCAGACGCTGGCAACGCCCAGCAGGATGATTTTATTTTCCAAGCCGTACTTTTCCCGGAAATTGCCGGGGGTGGGCTTGAAGATTTCCCGGTTCACCGTGTTGTATACCACTTTCACCGGGTAGTCCCTCAGAAAGCTCTCCTTTACCCGGCTTTCCAGCCAGTGGGAGGGGACGATGAGGGTCACATTGGGAATGCCCGTAAACAGTTCCCGCTTTTTTTCGTAATTTTTCCGGCTGTTGTCCAAAAGAATGCTTGCAGGATAGGCGCGTTTCTGTGGGCAGTCGTGGCAGCCGGTTTTCCAGCGGTCACAGCCCACATAGTCAAAATAGGCGCAGTGCCCCGTAAAGCTCCAGCAGTCGTGAAGCGTCCAGAAAATGGTCTTCCCGCAGCCGCGCAGGTAAGGAAACAGCTCTCCCAAGTGAATGTAATAGCCGTGAACATTGTGCAGCCAGATCACGTCCGGGTCGTATTCCCTGACCCAATCCAGAAACCGCCGGGTCGCCCGCCGGGAGCCGAAGCCGGAATCGTCCAGCAGACGGCTTTCCGCCCCGTGGAGCCTATAGTCCATGGGCGTACCGATGCGCACCGTGGGAATATCGCTGCAATTTGCCTCTTCACGGCCAAAGGCGAGCACGCACTCATGCCCCTGCGCCATCAGCCCACGGCACTGCTCCGCCGCGATGCGCCCCGTGCTGCCAAAGCCGGCAACGGAGTTGATAAACAGGTATTTCATGCGTCTCGCCTCCCGATGTTGTGAAATTTTCCGGCTGTTTCATCATATCCAGAAAAAACAGCGCAATTTGTCGGTGTCTGGCTTCTTACGACTTTCTCCAGACCATTTTGTCCACCACGCCGGTGTAGGACTGGATGATCTTGACCACCTTGGTGGATACGTTTTCCTCCACATAGTCCGGCACGGGGATCCCCAGATCGCCGTCCCGGTTCATCTGAACGGCGGTGTCCACCGCTTGCAGAAGATTCTTTTCGTCAATGCCCGCCAGAATGAAGCAACCCTTGTCCAGCGCTTCCGGGCGCTCCGTGGACGTGCGGATGCACACCGCCGGGAACGGATGTCCCACGGAGGTGAAGAAGCTGGATTCCTCCGGCAGCGTCCCGGAATCGGACACCACCGCGAAGGCGTTCATTTGCAGGCAGTTGTAATCGTGGAAGCCCAGCGGCTCGTGCTGAATCACCCGGCTGTCCAGGATGAAGCCCGTAGCTTCCAGCCGCTTTTTGGAGCGGGGGTGGCAGGAATACAGAATGGGCATATCGTACTTTTCCGCCATGGCGTTGACGGCGCGGAACAGAGACAGGAAATTCTTTTCCGTGTCGATGTTTTCCTCCCGGTGGGCAGACAGCAGAATGTACTCTCCCTTGGTCAGTCCCAGCCGCTGGTGGATGTCGGAAGCCTCGATGGCGTTTAAGTTGGCGTGGAGCACCTCCGCCATGGGGGAGCCGGTAACGTAGGTGCGCTCCTTGGGCAGACCGCACTCGTGGAGGTATCGTCTCGCGTGTTCGGAATAGGCCAGATTCACGTCGGAGATGATGTCCACGATCCGGCGGTTGGTCTCCTCCGGCAGGCACTCGTCCTTGCAGCGGTTTCCCGCCTCCATGTGGAAAATGGGAATATGCAGCCGCTTGGCCGCAATGGCGGACAGGCAGGAATTGGTGTCCCCCAGAATCAGCATGGCGTCCGGCTGAATGGCCGTCATCAGCTTGTAGGAGCAGTTGATGATGTTGCCCACGGTGGCGCCCAGGTCGTCCCCCACTGCGTTCATATACACATCCGGGTCGGCAAGTCCCAAATCCCGGAAGAAGATTCCGTTCAGATTGTAGTCGTAATTCTGCCCCGTGTGGGCGAGAATGCAGTCAAAATATTTGCGGCACTTGTTGATGACCGCCGCCAGACGGATGATCTCCGGGCGGGTGCCTACGATGATGAGCAGCTTTAATTTTCCGTCATTGCGGAACGCCACGTCGGAATAGTCCAGCTTCATTTCCATGTCAAACCACCTCAAAGAATGTATCCGGCTTTTTCGGGTCAAAGCACTCGTTTGCCCACATAAGCGTCACCAAGTCTTCCGTTTCGCTCAGGTTGATAATGTTGTGGGTATAGCCCGGCAGCATGTGGACGGCTTCGATTTTTTCTCCGGAAACTTCAAAATTCAGCACTTCCCCGGTGCCGACCTTCCGCTGCTGGATCAGGCCGTGACCGGATACCACGATGAAAAATTCCCACTTGGTGTTGTGCCAGTGCTGTCCCTTGGTCACGCCGGGACGGCTGATGTTCACGCTGAACTGGCCGCAGTTCGCCGTTTTCAGCAGCTCCGTGAAGCTGCCCCGGGCGTCAACGTTCATTTTCAGAGGGAACGCCGCCTTTTCCCTGGGCAGATAGGAAAGATACGTAGAATACAGCTTTTTCGCGAAGCTGCCTGCCGGAATTTCCGGCATCAGCAGGGTTTCCGGCTGCGCCTTGAAGCTGTCCAGCAGCGCTACGATCTGCCCCAGGGTCGCCCGGTGGGTGACAGGCGCGGCGCAGTAGCGCCCGGACGCCGTCAGAACCGTGTCCACACCCTCAAATTCGCAGTGATGCTCTCTGCCCTCTAGCGCCGCGATCATCTCGTCCACCAGATCGTCGATGTACAGCAGCTCCAGCTCTACGCCGGGGTCGTTCACCGTGATGGGCAGGTCGTGGGCATAGTTGTGGCAGAAGGTGGCTACGGCGGAATTGTAGTTGGGACGGCACCATTTTCCGAACAGGTTGGGGAAGCGGTACACCAGCACTTTCGCCCCGGTCTCGGCAGCGTAGGAGAAGAACAGCTCCTCCCCCGCCTTCTTGCTCCTGCCGTATTCGCTGCCCGCATAGCGCCCCACCATGGTCGCCTGAATAGAGGACGACAGCATCACGGGGCAGGTGTTACGGTACTTTTTCAGCGTGTCCAGCAGCGTGGAAGCAAAGCCGAAATTTCCCTGCATGAACTCTTCCTGATTCTTCGGGCGGTTGACGCCGGCAAGATTGAACACGAAGTCCGCCTTCCGGCAGGCCGTTTCCAGCAGCGCCGGGTCGGAGTCGATGTCGTAGAGGTACAGCTCCCCCACCGTAAGCCCCGGATGGGTCTTGTCACGGCCGTCCCGGATGCACTCCAGCGCCGCCGTCAGGTTTTTGCCCACAAATCCGGCCGCGCCGGTAATCAGAATGTTCATGCCATCCACCCTTCCGTTATTTATTCTTCATGGCTTCCAGTTCTTCCCGGATGTAGCTCAGGCTCAGCAGCTTCTGCTGCACCTGCTCCACGTTCAGCAGCTCTGTGTTGTTGCTGTTGAACTCCGTGAGGACGTTGCGCTGGGTGTCGCCGTCCTTGAAATATTTGTCGTAGTTTAAGTCCCGCTTGTCGCAGGGGACGCGGTAGAAATTGCCCAGATCGATAGCGTGGGCACATTCCTCATTGGTCAGCAGCGTCTCGTACATCTTTTCGCCGTGACGGATGCCGATGACCTTGATCTCGTGGCCGGGGGCAAACAGGCCGGTGACGGCTTTTGCCAGTGTCTCAATGGTGCACGCCGGGGCTTTCTGCACCAGAATGTCCCCGCTGACGCCGTTCTGGAAAGCGAACAGCACCAAGTCCACCGCTTCCTCCAGAGACATGATGAACCGGGTCATGTTCGGCTCGGTGATGGTGATGGGGTTGCCCGCCTTGATCTGATCGATCCACAGCGGAATGACGCTGCCCCGGGAACACATGACGTTTCCGTAGCGGGTGCAGCAGATTTTGGTCTTTTCCGGAGAAACCGTCCGGGATTTGGCGACAATGACCTTCTCCATCATGGCCTTGGAGGTACCCATGGCGTTGACGGGATAGGCGGCCTTGTCCGTGGACAGGCAGATGACGGCCTTGACCCCCGCGTCAATGGCGGCGGTCAGCACGTTATCGGTTCCGAACACGTTGGTTTTCACCGCCTCCATGGGGAAAAACTCACAGGACGGCACCTGTTTGAGGGCGGCGGCATGAAAAATGTAGTCCACGCCGTGCATGGCGTTCTTCACGGAAGCGAGATCCCGGACATCGCCGATGAAGAATTTGATCTTCCCAGCCGCTTCCGGCATTTTCGCCTGGAACTCATGGCGCATGTCGTCCTGCTTTTTCTCGTCCCGTGAGAAAATCCGGATTTCCCGGATATCCGTGTCCAGGAAGCGGTTCAGCACCGCGTTTCCGAAGGAACCGGTACCGCCGGTGATCATCAGCGTTTTGTTGGCAAAAATACTCATAATTCATTCTCCTCCCCTGTTTCCGGGTGTAAAAGTTCCCGGAAAAGAGATACATATTTTCCCGTGCAAATTTCGGTGGTGTACTTTTGCAGATACAGCTCCCGGCATTTTCTGCGCATGTCCCGGGCTTTCTCCGGGTTGTCCCGCAGGAAACGGATGGCCTTGACTAATCGCTCGCTTTCGCCGTTGCGCACCCAGAGCCCCGCACCGGACTGGATGTCCCGGACGATGTCGCACTCGTCCATGATGGCGAGCAGGGGGATGCCCTGCATCATATAGCTGTAGGTCTTGCTGGGGACGCAAAGCCCCGTCGCACCCTTTTCCAGAGAAATCAGCGCGCAGTCGCTCACCGCCAGCGCGTCCTGAAAGTCCTGACCATGAAGGAAGCTGTGAATCCGGGCATTTTCAATGCTCTCCTGAGCGATGATCTCTCGCAGCTTCTCCATTTTATTGCCGTGTCCGGCAAAGAGGAAGAAAACGTCCTTCTCCTCCCGCAGCGCCCGGATAGCGCCCAGAATGGTGTCCATATCCTGCATGGTGCCCATGTTCCCGAAATAGGACACCACGAACCGCCCCGCCGTCAACTCCCGGAACCGGTTTTCCTCCCGGTCGCGCAGGCCACCCTCGTCCCGGTACCAGTTAGGAATCACCGTCACAAGTTCGTCAACGGCGTTCCGGGTGCGGAGAATGCAGTTCTTCTGCTCCGACGACAGCGCCACCACCCGGTCTGCCCGGCGGAACACACATTTGTTGATGTGGTTCATCAGCCTGCAGATCACGCTGCCTTCCCGGAGGGTGTTCGTCACCGTGGCCACCTCCGGATAGAGGTCGTAGGACACGAACACCAGCTTCGTACCGAACAGCGATTTTGCCCAAGAAGCAATCCACGGCAGAATCGGCGGGTTGGAGTACACCACCACCGCCCGGTATTTGCCGATCTCCGGCAGGTGCAGCAGCACATGAAACGTAAAGGAAAAATAGTTGACGATCCGGCCAAGAAATCCCGCCCGGCCCGTCTGGATGTATTTCAGGCGGTGAATGTGGATGCCGTCTGCATCCTCCTTCGTGGGGACCTTCCCGCCCTCGGCGTATTCCCGTGGATAGCCGCACAGCGCGCCCACGGAGAATCCGGCGTCCCGAAGCGCCAGCACCGTGTCATAGGGCAGCTGGGCGGAGGAAATATATTCGGGATAAAAAAACTGGCACAAAAACAGGATATCCCGCTTCTTTTTCAAGCAACCGCCCTCTTTCGCTTCCTAAAAATCAGGTTTTCTCCGTTTCCAGAATGGACTGCTCCAGCGTTTTTACGCAGTAATCCCGGCTGTACCGGCTCAGCGCAAAATCATAGCACAGGCTGCCAAAGGCCTTGTCCACCGCAGGCGAAAAAAACCGCAGCAGCTTCAGCGCCCAGGTAAAGCCCTTCACCATCAGGATGCCCTTTCCGTTGGCGTGGGCAATCCAGTTGACCATGTCGCTGGTGTTGGTGTATTCGTTGTTCTGGGGGCAGAATATGCCCGCCGCCTCGTCGTCAATGAGCAGCCGGACAAATTCCGTCAGATTCTCAATATACAGCATGGAACGCTGGTTGGAAACGTAAGGAAAAACCGGCAGCTTCTTCGCCAGCTTCGCCATGGTCACGTAATTGCCCTTGCAGCCCTTGCCGTAGATCATGGGCGGGCGGAGAATTGCGACCTTGAAGCTGTCGTCCGCCAACGCCTGCAAATCCGCTTCCGCTCTGGCTTTGCTGACGCCGTAGTTGTCCGCGGGGTGCAGCGGCGTGTCTTTCGTGATGACGACCGTTTTGCCGATGGGCGCAGTCAGGCCGTAAACGCTCTCCGAGCTCATAAACAGGAACTGACCCACACCGTCGGCCTTGGCTTTTTCGGCAGTCCGCACCGCGAGAATGTGGTTGACCTGATCGTACAGGTCAGAGCGTGCCGGGTCATTTTTGCTGTCCGGCTGATGCACCAGCCCCGCCACGTGAAACACCGCGTCGTAGCCGCGGAAAGAGTGGCTCTCCCAATCGGTGCCGCGCATATCCAGCGAATCCACCCGGTAATTTTCCGCCCACTTCCCCAGATAGTTTTCCAGAGAAACCCCGATATAGCTTCCGGCGCCGGTGATGAGAATGTTCTTCATTCTTTCTTCTCCTTTTCCATCTGGCCGGTGCCGCCTTCCACCACGCCGTCGTGCTTCAGCACGGAAACGATGGTGCCGAAAAAGCATTTGCAGTCAAAGAGGAAGCTCAGTTTTTCCACATATTCCCCGTCGAACCGGGCCTTTACCTCAATGGGCAGTTCGTCCCGCCCGTTGATCTGCGCCCAGCCCGTCAGGCCGGGACGCACGTCGTTGGCCCCGTATTTGTCCCGTTCGGCAATCAGGTCAAACTGATTCCACAGGGCAGGCCGGGGGCCGATAATAGACATTTTCCCCGTGAAAATCTGAAAGATCTGGGGCAGCTCGTCCAGGGATGACTTCCGCAGAAATTTCCCCACCTTCGTGATATACTGCTCCGGGTTTTCCAGCAGATGGGTGGGTGTGTCCTTGGGGGTGTCCATTTTCATGGTGCGGAATTTCATAATGGAAAAATGGGTCTTGTGAATGCCCACCCGCTTCTGGCGGAACAGCACCGGGCCGGGATCGTCGATCTTGATGGCGACGGCAATGATCAGCAGCAGCGGCGACAATATCACGATGGCGCAGCCGGACAGGATAATATCCAGCAGGCGTTTGAAAAACGTTCGGTACATTCCGCTTTCCTCATTTTCTCTTATTTCGTTTGGTCAGACCTTACACTCGCGTTTGTAAGTAGGCACAATCTCCGCGACGATGTCCTTGATATCTTCGCTTTCCGCCCGGCTGGCTTCGTCCAGCCGCTTCAGCTGCTGCTCCAGCAGCGCGTCGTCCATTTCGATGGGCTTGCCGATGTGGATGAGCTTGTTGGCAGTCTCCTGCATTCCTTCTTCCTTCATCAGCAGCTCCTCGTAGAGCTTCTCGCCCGGTCTGAGACCGGTGTACTCAATCTTGATGTCCACATCCGGTTCGTAGCCGGACAGACGGATCATGTTCCGCGCCATGGTGTCGATCTTCACCGGCTCGCCCATGTCCAGAATAAAAATCTCGCCGCCCTTGGCATAGTATCCCGCCTGCAGCACCAGACTCACCGCCTCGGGGATGGTCATAAAATACCGGATGATGTCGGGATGGGTGACGGTCAGAGGGCCACCCTTTGCCAACTGTTCGCGGAAACGGGGAATGACGGAACCGTTGCTGCCTAACACGTTGCCGAAACGGGTGGTGATAAAACGGGTTTTACCGGAATGCCGGCCTTTGCTGATAGCGATGCTCAGGCTTTGCACATACATCTCCGCCAAACGTTTGGACGCTCCCATGACATTGGTCGGGTTGACGGCTTTATCGGTCGAGACCATGATGAACTTATCTACGTCGTACTTGACTGCCATATCGGCTACGTTACGCGTACCGTAGACATTCGTATGGACGGCTTCGCAGGGGTTCTCTTCCATCAGGGGCACATGCTTGTAGGCGGCGGCATGGAAGACCAACTGGGGATGGAAACGCTGATAGATGCTTTCGACACGATGGATCATGCGAATGTCTCCCATGACCGGGGTAAACTCGACATCGGGGAATTTTTCTTCCAGCTCCAGCCGGATGTTATGCATCGGGGTTTCGGCACTGTCGAACAGAACCAATTGCTTCAGCCCGAAATGGCAGAGTTGGCGACAGAGTTCGCTACCGATGGAACCGGCGGCTCCGGTGACCAAAACGACTTTGCCTTTCAGGGAACCCGCGATCTCCTCCATGTTGATACGGATCTCTTCGCGTCCTAACAGGTCTTCGATGCGGACTTCGGGAAGGGCGCGCATCTTCAGTTTGCCTCCTTTCAATTCGTCCAAAGAAGGAAGGAGCAACATACGGACTTTTTCTTTTTCGCAGAAACGAACCAGACGTTCGCTTTCTTCCTTCACCGCCTTATAGTCCGTAAAGAGGATCGCCTTGATATTGTAGCGGTTCACCAAACGGCTGAATTCCTCTTGGTCGGTAATGAAATAGACCTTATACAAACCGATGCGCATGGAGACACGCTGGCCGAAACGGAGGAAGCCTTCCACCTGATAGGATGAGTTTTCACGCAGAAAGGAATCGTTCAATAGGGCGGGAGAAGAATCTTCATGCCCGAATATGAAAAGCTTGTCTTTCCGGTTGGATACAATGCTGCTCACCATAAAGGTATAGAGCGTGATCAGGAAAGCACGGAATATCGTCAGGATAAAAAAAGTGAGGAAGAGATCCACCACACTTCCCAGCAGGAAACCGCGAAAGGAAAGAAGGCCGGTCGTAAACAAAAGAACCGGCAGGATGGCCGCCACTTTCAGTGAAGAGGACATGGCGATGCGTCCGGTTTCAGTAAAGGCGGAATGGCGAATAATGCCTTTATAGGTCTGGCAAACAAGAAAGCTGGCAGTGCTACAGAACAACGACGCCAGAAAAACCGTCAGAATGATCTGGTCGGTATAGTTCCAATCCAGAATATAACTGACCAAAGCCAAAGAAGTAACGGTCGAAAAGACGGAAAGGAACAGGTCAATCAAAAAAATTATCCAGCGATTGAGGTATTTCTCTTTCGTTAATCTTAATAGTAGATCATTGATTTTCATATAATTAAAGAATTTATTACCCTACAACAAAGTTCGTCAGTCCCAATAGTGGAATAACGAATAGAAATCGATTTTGGCAGCAAAATATCTTAATAAAATATTAAAAGGGTTACTGCACGTTGTTTATTTTGTGCTATATAGCACAAAATAAAAGCTGTTCAAACAGCTTTTATACACTGAATATATATTTTCACAAGAGCGCACAAAGATAGTCAATTTATTTGAAATTCAAACCTTTTAATTTTTTATATACCTAATAATCAATAGTTTGATATCATTATAAATATCCAATGATTATCAAGGATTAATTCTATTTTGCTCTAACTAAAAAAATCAAATAATATATAGATTAGAAAGCGGTATAGCACATCTTATCATATATAATATTTATTGAATATCAAGCATTATCAAAATCATATCGATTTTATACTAAAATTATACTGTTTCTAAATAAGTAGATTGTCTATCCTTCTCTTTCCGATAGAACGGGCAAAAGAACGGGATATATTTTTTCACTCTGTTAACCTATTTTTGAAACAATATGATTTACAACAACTTAACAAACAATACATTCCACACAAAAGCTCGTCAGTCCCAAAGCAGAAAAAGACATAACAGTCTGGACATATGAAGATTAAGTGTCTACAAAATGACTAAAAGAAACGTACGTTTTTTTAGTCATTTTATTGTTATGGGAATCTGCATGGATAGAGAGCGTCACTATTCTTTTCAAAGAGACACAGGAAGGGAAAGATATAGGCAGATATGATTCAGGCACGAATTTCAAAGAAATCCGTGCCTGAAAAAACGTGATGAAACCAGTGACCTATTCGATCGTGCTAATCGTAGAAATCATACCGAACCTTTCGTTATCGTTCAGATTCCAGATCACTTCACCTTTATCATTGATTTCGAATACCTGGGGGCTGTTGGCCTCTACGGCATTCTTGTCATGTCCCTGCCAGTTGCAGACGTACAGGCCGCCATCCTTTGCAGGAAGCAAGCCGGCAACGAAGAACAGGCGGGCGCCTTTGATATCGTTCTCACCGTAACGGCGGGCTACTTCGCCGTTGTCGAGGTTCACTTCCATCAGGGAGTGACCGTCACCACAGGCAACCCAATGGTTCCCGTTAGCCAATGCCAATGTCGTGAAAGGCGTTCCTTCGAGACGGGTGATCTTCACGACTTCGCCTCGCGGAGAGATCTCGCGCACGTCGGAAGTGGCAAAGAGGGGCATCAGGTAGTTACCGCGGGCATTCTTGTTCAGCTGGCGGAACTGGGCATGCGGATGTTCGATGCCTGTCTCATATTCGGTACGCGACAGGATTTCTCCCTTCGGGCTCACCTCCATGATGACAGCCGGATGGCCTACCCAACCCAAAAGATAGTTACCGTCGGGCAACACGCGGGCAGTCTGCATCTCACAGGTATCGGGAGCGGCAATATTCCAGATCTCCTGATGGTTGCGGTCGATCAGCTTCGCACCTCTGGCATAGGCAAAGAGGATATTCCCGTCGGGAGTGGCAACAGCGGAGTTGCATTCCCAACCTTTTTCGAGGGGATGCTCCCACTCTACCTGCTTGGTGTTCTTATCGATAATCACGATCTTGTTCCAGCCGGAACCACCCAACAGCAATTTTTCTGTCTTCTTCTCGCAGGATGTAGCGGTTACCAGCAACAATGCGGAACAGAGATAAGTAAATAATTTATGCATAACTAATAATTTATCAATTTGCAAATGTGCCAATATGCCGGTGAAATACTCCAAATGGAACATTCATCCCATTGGTGCATTGGCATATTGACCCATTAGCACATTATTGTAAATCCTTGAACATTTCGAAACCTTGTTCCGGTGTCAAGCCTTCGTGTACGACAGCGTGTACGGCCTGAATCATGGCGGCAGGGTTTTCGCTCTGGAAGACGTTACGTCCCATATCGACACCGGCAGCAGAGTTCGAGTGCTTCCTTTTCAGGCAGTTTCTTACCTCCGGCGATCACAACGGGAACCGGACAGGCGGCAGCTACCTTTTCGAAACCGTCGCAGTAGTAAGTCTTCACGATAGAAGCACCGTTCTCGGCGCATACGCGCGATGCGAGTGCGAAGTAACGGGAGTCGCGTGCCATCTGTTTGCCGACAGCCGTCACACCCATGACGGGGATGCCATAGCGGTTCCCCATATCGACAGCTTCCACCAGGTTGGCTGCCGTGATGGCTTCCTGTTCGCCGTCGCCGGCAGAGAACATGACTGCCATAGCGGAAGCATTGTAACGGATCGCATCTTCGATATCGATCAACACGTTACGGTTCAATTCCGTCAGGATCGTAGAACCGGCATCCGAACGGAGGCAGACGGGCTTGTTGATGTTGGCGGGAATGGAAGTCTGCAAGATACCGCGCGTACACATGATACAGTCGGCATATTGTACGAGGGGAACGATATTCAGGTCGATACGTTCCAAACCTGAAGTCGGACCCATGATAAACCCGTGGTCGAATGCCAACATGACGGCACGGCCTGTTTTCGGGTTGAAGATACGAGAGAGGCGGTCTTTCATACCCCAAGAGTAGTTAGACGCACCTTTTACATGAAAATTGTCGAATTGGGAAGTTTGTCCGAAGCCGAAATTATTCGCTTCTCTGAACCCATCCATATCTGCCATAGCTTTTTTCCTTTCTTAATTTTTAATTCTTAATTCTTAATTTCTCAAAGCGCTTGTGCGAACGATTCAAACATGCAACTCCAGGAGGTTGCACCGCTGTCGGCATAACCGACGGAGCGTTCGCCGTAGTTACGGGCACGGCCGAAGTTGGCTTTCATTTCTACGGTCGAAGCAGCACCGGCAAGGGCAGCTTTCGCTCCGGCTTCGAGGATTTCCTTGATATCGTCCGAAGAACATGCCTGGATCGCTTCCACAGCCGGGATCAGGGCGTCCATCATGGTCTTGTCGCCTTTCTGGGCTTTCGTCTGTTTCTGCACGTTGGCAAGACCGCCGGCAAACATAGCTTTCACTCCAGCTGCATCCAGTTCCGTACCGGAAGCATGGTCGCTCATACCTAAGAAGAAAGCCCCCAACAGCGTACTGGTGGAACCGCTTACCTGCAACATGACGTCAAAACCCATATCGTTCAGCATGGTTTTGAACTCCGTTCCTTTCTGGGCCGTAGCCACGATAGCGGACATGGCTGTCACGATTGCCTGACCGTGGTCGCCGTCACCGATAACGGCGTCCAGTTTAGAAAATTCGTCTTCGCGTTCTTTGATGTTCTTCAAGGCGTTGTCGAGCATCGCCTTGAAGTTTTCGATAGTCAGTTGTTTCATATCTCGTTTATTTACCGATTGTTGTCCAGTAAGGTGCATCAGCACGTTTGTTCTTCAGATAGTCGATATGATCTTCGTCGAGGATAGCCATGATCATCTGGAAACCGGCCTGTTCCTGTACGGTCAGGATTTCCTGGATGCGGCTTACGACAACCTGGAGGCCACGGGCTTCCAGTTCCTTGTAGGCCTTACGGAAGATGATGTTCAACTCCATGTGGGTAGTCGCTCCTACGCCGTTGATGATAAGCATCATCTTGTCGCCAGCCTTCGGCTTGAGCTGCTGGCAAAGCGGGTTTACCATCTCGGCAGCCGTATCGTCGGCAGAT
>ENA-ORSB01001381-ORSB01001381.1-human-gut-metagenome-genome-assembly--contig:-NODE-1381-length-22797-cov-8.724650_pt1 | contig 22797 bp, 14 predicted proteins | sample MGYA00242180_ERZ509144 | MGnify/ENA primary metagenome ERZ509144 (study PRJEB26280, sample SAMEA2338661) | human gut metagenome | biome: human gut; feature: human-associated habitat; material: faeces...
TACATTTTCTAGTTGCTCCTTGTTAAGGGCAGGAGCATTTTCCCTTTTCAAACTTGTTACTCTGGGCTCTAGTTATCATTGTGTTATAATTAGAGCATCCAGGGCTCAGGTCTACATAAATAAAGTGAGCCTGAAGCCATTGCCCTCGTTGGCAGCGTCTGAACGGCTAACGCGACCACCGGCTGGATCATACGCGAAAATGATGCCGTAATAGCCTCCACGTAAAGCGTAAGGACCGCTCGCGAGCGAACAGGACTCAGTCGTCCACTCCCAAACATTTCCTCCCATATCATAAATATTGCATACTGGAGTGGTTTGTCCTGTTGGAACTAATACAGTTGTTAGAGCTAATACACTTGAACTCTTTGCCTTTGTTTTAGTTGCTCCTGTTATGTCGGTATACGTAAATGTTGTATTAGAATAATTTCCCTGTGGTGAACTGGTTCCATAATCACTTACAGATTTTTGCATAAATGCAATTGCTGTGTCCCATGCATAACTACTTACTAATTTTGTTTTTAAAGACGTATTATAATTTTGTTGTGTTCCAAAATTTTCTGCTAATGATTTTGCCTGTGTTCTTGTTACATAATTATATGGGGCTTGTCCTGCTTTTATTGTTACCGTTTTTGTTACATCATTTGAACTTCTTAATGTTTTTGCTTCTGTATTTTCTTTATCCCCTGCTTCATATCTTCCTATATAAAATCCTTTATATGTCTCTACACTTGTTTTTTCATCTTCTGGTAATGCTTCTGTGTAATAGTAACTACTTGAACTGCTTTGCTTTATTTTTATTGAATTTGTTGCAGTATCAGTTTCTTCTGTTGCAACCTGATTTGAATAAGCTTTTCTCTTATAATCTGCTAGTGTTGCTACTGGAACCCATACAAATTGGTTTCCATCTTTATCTTCTATTACTACTCCACCTTGTACTGTTGAAGCTGAATCTTTTGAAATTCTAAAGCCTTCTGGAATCCATACTTTTCCATCTGGATATGTTACTTCTGTATTCTTTTTTACATTTCCTGATGAGCCACCATTTATCTCATCTCTTATTTCATCCAAATTATCTAGCTGCTTTTCATATTCTTCTTTTGCTAGTATTTGACTTTGTATTTGAATTCTTCTTTTTCCAGAAGCCTTCATAAAAGCTGTTGTAAGTACTATCGAATAAAGCAATACACTTATAACAACTAAAGCAGAAATTGAACCTTTATTATCTCTCAGAATTTTTTTCATTAGAATCCTTCTTTCTCTTTTTTAATACTTATATAATATAATAAATTCAATAAATAAGTCAATAAATTTTCTATATTATTTACCGAATTGTTGTTCACTTTTCTTGACATGTGAGCCAAATAAGAATATACTGAACATGTTAGTTTTGTACTAATTTTTTTGCTATTAAAAAAATTCAATTTTATTTGTATAAATTTTATAATTAACTTAATTATAGAATCTATACATTTTTGAATGAAAATTTCTAAAAATTAATTTTGTTATAGCAATTATGTTTTAGTACAGCATAACTTTTAAGAAAGGAGATTTTTTAAAGTGGAAAATTTAGTAGAAATTAGATGGCACGGTAGAGGTGGCCAAGGTGCTAAAACAGCTTCTCTTTTGCTTGCAGATGCAGCATTTAACACTGGTAAATATATTCAAGGTTTCCCTGAATATGGTCCAGAGAGAATGGGAGCCCCAATTACAGCTTACAATCGTATTAGCAATAGTCCTATTGTTATTCATAGCAATATTTATGAGCCTGATTATGTTGTAGTTGTTGATGACACTCTTTTAGAAACTGTTGATGTAACTGCTGGTCTAAAAGAAACTGGAGCCATAGTAATAAATACAGTAAAAGATGCAGATTATTTAAAGAAAGCATTAAAAGGATATAAAGGCGGAATTTATTGCATAGATGCAAGGAAAGTTTCTGAAGAGGCTTTAGGAAGATATTTTCCAAATACTCCAATGCTTGCTGCTATTGTTAAAGTTGCAAATATTATGGATGAAAAAGACTTTTTAAATGATATGAAAGGCTCGTTCAAGCATAAATTTGCAAAGAAGCCTGAAGTTATAGAAGGAAATATGAAAGCCTTAGAAATGGCTTTAAATGAGGTTAAGAAAATTAATTAATGAAGCAAGATTAAAAAATATAATTTTGGCTAAGTCAATTTTCATTTAAACACGGTTACATATCACATATGTTTTCATGCTTTTAAAATTCATTTTTCTTACTAAAATTTAATTTTTTTAATCGAGTTTATTCATTATAAGAAAGGATTGTGATAAAAAATGTCAAAAATGCATATAGATAAAACCACACCAGTAGATAAATTAACACCAGGCGGAATTATTTATCAAGCTGGAAATGCTAGAGAATTTAAGACAGGTGACTGGAGAAGTATGTACCCAGTATGGATTCCAGAAAAGTGCACACAATGTGGATTGTGCTTTCCTGTTTGCCCTGATGACTCTATTCCTGTTAATAAAGAATGTAAAAGAGAAGATTTCGATTACGATTATTGCAAGGGATGTGGAGTTTGTAGCAAAGTTTGCCCTTTCGGTGCAATAGAAATGAAGGAAGGAGTTGGAAAATAGTATGAGTATAAGAGAACGTTTAAGTGGAAATGAAGCTTCAGCAGTAGCTATGAGACAAATTAACCCTGATGTTGTTGCAGCCTTCCCTATTACCCCATCAACGGAAATTCCACAATACTTTTCAACGTTTGTTAGTAACGGACAAGTTGATACAGAATTCGTTGCAGTTGAGAGTGAGCACAGTGCTATGAGTGCTTGTATAGGTGCGGAAGCTGCTGGTGCAAGAGCTATGACGGCAACATCTGCAAATGGATTGTCTTTTATGTGGGAGATGCTTTATATAGCTTCTGGTTCAAGACTTCCAATAGTAATGTCTTTGGTAAACAGAGCCGTTTCTGGTCCTTTAAACATACACAATGACCATTCTGATGCAATGGGTGTGCGTGATGCTGGCTGGATTATGCTTTTCTCTGAGAATAATCAAGAGGCATATGATAATTTAATAATGGCTCATCAAATTGCCGAAAATAAAGATGTTTTACTTCCTTTAATGGTTTGCCAAGATGGATTTATTACATCTCATTCAATAGAAAATATTGAGCTTATCGAAGATGACAAGGTTAAAGAATTTGTTGGTACATATAAGCCAGAACATTATTTGTTAAATCATGATGAACCAGTTGCAATGGGACCGATGGATTTACAAGCATTCTTGTTTGAGCATAAATATCAACAAGCAGAAGCTATGAGAAACGCAAAAAAGGTTATTCTAGAAGTTGCTGATAGATTCGAAAAAATGACTGGAAGAAAGTATAGCTTCTTCGAAGAATATAAATTAGACGATGCAGAAATTGCAATAGTTTGTATGAACTCTACAGCAGGCACAACAAAAGCTGTTGTAGACGATTTGAGAGCAAAAGGAATTAAGGCTGGTCTATTAAAGGTACGTGTTTACAGACCTTTCCCAGCAGAAGAAATTGCAAAAGCATTGTCACACTTAAAGGCTGTTGCAGTTTTAGATAAAGACGACAGTGTAAACGCTGCTGGTGCTCCCCTATTTACAGACGTAACATCTGCAATGTATACAAATCAAATTGCAAATGTTCCAATGGTAGACTACATGTATGGAATTGGCGGTAGAGATACTACTACAAAAGACATTGTAAGTGTATTCGAGGATTTACAAGAAATTATTAAGACTGGAAATTTAGGAAACCCTTATAGATATTTAGGATTACGTAAAGGAGGAAAATAAACAATGGCATATAATTTAAAAGAAATAATGGCAACTAAACCATCAAGATTTACTGCTGGACACAGAATGTGTGCCGGATGTGGTGCTCCTCCTGTTGCAAGAATGATTATGAGAGCATTACACGAAGGTGACCACGCAGTTGTTTCTAATGCGACTGGATGTATGGAAGTTTCTACATGTATTTATCCATATACTGCATGGACAGATTCTTACATACATACAGCTTTCGAGTGTGCATCTGCTACATGTTCTGGTGTAGAAGCTGCATATAAATCTTTAGTAAAGCAAGGAAAATTAGTAGAAAAAGACGGAGAAAAAACAAAGTTCATAACATTCGGTGGAGACGGTGGAACTTATGATATAGGAATTCAATCTCTTTCTGGTGCAATGGAAAGAGGACACGACATGACATATGTTTGCTACGATAACGGCGCATACATGAACACTGGAATTCAACGTTCATCTGCAACACCAAAATTTGCAGACACAACAACATCGCCTGCTGGAACTGTTATTCCAGGAAAAATGCAATCTAGAAAAGATTTAACACAAATAATGGTAGCACACCATTTGCCATATGTTGCTCAAACAGCAGCATTTGCAAACTTCAAAGATTTATATGAAAAAGCTGAAAAAGCAATATACACAGAAGGTGCAACATTTTTAAATGTTTTAGCTCCATGTCCACGTGGTTGGGGCTATGCAACAGAAGATTTAATGAAGATAAACAAACTTGCAATAGACACCTGCTACTGGCCATTATACGAAGTTGTAAACGGAGTATATAAAATAACATACAAGCCAGCAAAAAAATTACCAATAGAAGAATTCTTACGTCCACAAAAACGTTTCAAGCACATGTTCAAACCTGGAAACGAATGGATGATAGAAGAATTTCAAAAAGAGGTTGACAAAAGGTGGCAAGAATTGTTAAACTTAGAAGAGATGACAAATATCGCCCAATAGGGACGCCCCTTTTTGGGCGAAAAGAAAAGGTGGTGAAATTCATGGCATATAAAATTACAGATAAATGTATTGCTTGCGGAGCTTGTGCAGCTAACTGCCCTGTTTCTTGCATTTCTGATAAAGGAAGCAAATATGAAATTGATCCTTCTATGTGCATAAGCTGTGGAACATGCGCTCAAGTATGTCCTGTTGGTGCTCCAGAAGAAGAATAAGATTTATATACTAGTTAAAATACAAAAAAATCTCCAATATCTATAAAATTGCAAAAGATATTGGAGTTTTTTCATTTTTTAATTGTTCGCTTGTTTTTTATAATTTGTCAAATAAAAGTTTTATCAATAAATAAGAAAATATTACCAATTTTCCACGTTTTGCTCTCCATACATTGATATAATCACTAAAAAATGATATAATTGGTTTTAGTTCTTTTGGCTCATTTTGAGCTATGAATTATGTTCGACTTTACAAAAATAATTTTAGGAGGTCAGAAAATATGTTAAGAACCATTACCCAGAAGTGCCCGTCTTGCGGATATGTGTATGTTGAACAGCAGCACGTTGAAGTTCAAACAGTGTCCGTAGAAAAACGTTATACCCATAGGCCCGTTCGAAATCTAAATCCTATCCGTGGAAAGGAAATCATAAGACACGATTACTTGGAAGGTGACGAAGAGTTCACAGAAATCTTTGTTAAAGGTTCCTTGGTTCCTCACTCTACGCAGTATCCGGAAATGAAACTTTTAGTTTGTCCGAAATGCGGTACTGTTTTAGCCCCTCAGGTCGCTATGAAGGTGGAAGTAACCGAAGAATAATATGTTCTTAACCCCAACCCAGCCAGCAGAGATTTTAACGCCTCTGCTGGCTGGGTTGGTTTATGTAAAAATTTAATTGTTTCTCTTTTTATTTTCTTCTTTTTCTATTATTTTATCTCTTTTCTCTAGTTCTTCTAATTTTTGCAATTCTTTTAGGTTTGCCATCTCTTCGCTATCCACTGTATTATCAATACTATCTTTATCATTTCCGCTTGCATTTTTTATTACTTTTACATCTTTTGCTGGATATGTTTTGTATGTTGTGATATCGTCTTTCCTAAATTGTACCTTTATTGCTTCTTTCAATACCTCTTGTGTAACAACAGTTCCTTCTCCATCTTCTGTTTTTACTATTGAACCTACTTTTGGTAATTTTTTTATTTTATCTTCATATACTTCTTGCTCATATTTCAAGCAACACATTAGTCTTCCACAGTTTCCAGATATTTTTGATGGATTTAGAGAAGCACTTTGCTCTTTGGCCATTTTTATTGATACCATGTCAAAATTATTTAAAAATGAGCAACAGCATAGTTCTCTTCCACAAACACCATTTCCACCTATTTTTCTAACTTCATCTCTAACACCTATTTGTCTTAGCTCTATTCTTGTTTTGTAGATAGCTGCTAAATCTTTTACAAGCTCTCTAAAATCCACACGTCCATCAGCTGTAAAATAGAATATTATTTTACTATTGTCAAACTTATATTCTACGTCTACTAAGTTCATGTCTAATTTGTGTTTTTTTATTTTTTCTTTGCACACTTTCATTGCTTTTTGCTCTTTTATTTTGTTGTCTTCTACTCTTTTTAAATCTCTATTATTTGCAAGTCTTACTATTCTTTTTAGTTCTGTTGAAACTTTATCGTCTGGAATCTGTCTTTTATTTATTACAACTTCTCCTACGTCTTCTCCCATTGTAGTTTCAACCACGACTTTATCTTTTAAGTTTAATTGTATGTATCCTGGATCAAAGAAATAAACTTTACCAGGCTTTCTGAATCTAACTCCAACTATTGTTTTCATCTATAGTCCCCTTTCTTAAATTTAGTTGAAAATAATTAAATTATTTTTCAACCGTCTCCTCCCACATTTTCAATAATAAATTGTCTATACACATATCATAATTATTATTCAAAACTATTCTATTTTTGGTGTCTTCTATTATTGCTATTAAGTTCAAAAATTTTGCTCTATAATCTTTACTTTTGTTGATATATTCATAAATTATTACTATCATATAATCTAGTAAATCGTTTATAATCTCTTTTGATTTATATAATATCTCGAATTGGCTTAACATTTTTACTACATTTGGTATTTCCCCATTTAGAAAATTGTTAGTTGTACTTTCTACTGCATTGTATTCTTCTAAATTTTCATTTACCTTCATTAGCTTTCCAATGCTTCCGTTACACATCTTTAGCAAATTTTCACTTGGCACTTGCATTCCTTGCTCGATGTTTATATACGAAATTAAGTCACTTTCCTCAAGATTATTAAAACTAATTTTTAAACATCTAGATTTTATTGTGTTTAACAATTTATTTTCGTTTGCCGTTATTAAGATTATCATTATGTATTCAGGTGGCTCTTCTAACGTTTTTAATAGGCTATTTTGAGCCTCTTCTGTCATCTTATCACTATCATTTATTATAAATACTTTTTTTCTCGACACAATTGGTTTTGTATACACATTTTCTTGCATCTCTCTTATCTGTGCTATTTTGATAGAATTCCCATCAGGCTCTATCAAAACAAAGTCTGGATTGTTTCCTGAATCAAATTTTACACACGAACTGCAATTATCATGTTCAGTTTTATTATTCAAGCATAAAGCCATTTTAGCAAGTTCCTTTGCAAATAACTTTTTTCCTATTCCTTCTTGCCCTACAAATAAATAGCTGTGCGATAATGTATTATTTTTTATATTATCTATAAATTCTGATTTTATCTTTTTATTTCCAATAATATTTTCAAAACTCAAGTTTTTATCTCCTATTCAGCTTTTTTTATAGTTCCAAATTTATTTAATGGCCAAAATCTTATAGTAACTTTTCCTTCTATTTTTTCTAATGGAATACAACCAAATCTTCTGCAATCTGCCGAAACGCTTCTATTATCTCCCATCGCAAATACGTAACCTTCTGGAACTACTATATCTGTAAACATTCCACCATAAGCTTCAGTTTTCACATTTGAATTTAAGTAAGCAGATTCGTCTAGTTCTTCACCATTAATATATACTTTTCCGTCCATTATTTGTACATGCTCACCTGGCAAGCCTATAACTCTTTTTATATAGCTCGTCTTTCCCCATTCTAACACATAATAGGCGAACTTAGAAAATATATTTGTTGGCACTTTATCATATATTGCAACTGGATTACTTAAATCTACTTTATCTTCTCCAATGTATGTAACGCTTGGTTGTTCAAATGTAATTATATCTCCTCTTTTAGGAAGTTGCTTTCTTGTTCTTGGTATTCTGTTTAGTACTAACCTTTCCCCTTGCTTTAATGTAGGGTACATTGAGTCCATCTGAACTACTGTTGGAGTTCCAACATAATATCTTATTAATAATGCAAGTACAATTGCTATTACTATGCATTCAATCCATTCTAATATATTTTTTAATTTATCACTCATTTTCTGTTCCTTTCTTTACAGCTGGAATTCTAATTACTACTTCTGTTCCTTTTCCCAATTCACTCTTAATGTCTATACTTCCATTGTTTTGTTCTATTATCTCTTTTGCTATTGATAGACCTAGTCCTGTTCCACCCATTTCTCTTGAACGAGCCTTATCTACCCTGTAGAAACGTTCGAACACTCTTGCTAAATCTTCTTTTGGAATTCCAATTCCATTGTCTATTACTTTTATGTAGGCATCATTATATACAAAACCGACATAAATTTTGATAATTCCTTCTTCTTGCGTATATTTCACAGCGTTAGATAATACGTTTAAGATTACTCTTTCTATTCCATTCTTGTCTGCTTCTATTGGTGGAACATCGGCTGTAACGTAACATTCAACATTTTGTTTTTTCTTTTCTATTTCTATTGCTAGTTTCTCTTGGCATTTTTTTGCTATCTCACCTAAGTCAAATGTTGTAACCTCTCTTGTCATTCTGTTTGTATCATATCTTGAAAGTGTTAGTAAGTCGCTTACCAAATCTGCCATTCTTCTGCCTTCAGACGAAATTACAGATAAAAATCTTTGCTGTGTTTCTTTGTCGTAATCTCCGTCTTGTAATGTGTCTGCATAACCAATTATCGATGTGATAGGTGTTTTTAATTCATGAGATACATCTGCAACAAATTCTTTTCTCATATCATCTAGCTTAACATGCTCTGTAATATTTTGAATAACAGCAATTATTCCAGATGATAAATCATTTTCGTCTTTGTATGATGCTAAGAAAACGTTTATAGTTTTATCTCCAATTACTATTTTCTCTTCAGCAGTATTATCCAAGTACAAAATTGCATCCATTTTTATATTTGCATCAAATCTGCTAAAAATTTCTTCAAAATTTGATTCTTTATCAATTTTTAGAAGTGCCTTAGCGGCAGGATTTATATGCATTATATTACCTTTTTCATCAAAGGCCACTATGCCATCATTCATGTGTAATAAAATAGCTTCAATTTCTCTTTTTTGTCTATTTACTTCATTCAATTTTTGGTTCATTTCCACATTCATAACACTAATTATATTTATAATAGAATCTAATTCTGTTTTCTTTTTTCTTTTTTTCTTAGGGTTTAACTCTATAAGTTCAACACTCTCACCATTTGCTAGTTTTTGAGCATTTATTATCATTTTATTTAGTGGCTTTACAATAGCCTCTGAAATAAATATTCCAACAACAATTACAATGCAAGAAAATACTAATATTGTTCCTAATATTAGTATTTTTGCTTGGTTCATTTGAGCATCCGTAATATTTATTAAATCTTGAGAAGTTACATATTCCGAAGCTTCTATAAACTCTTGGTTTTCCCCTATTATTCCAGCAAAAAAAGCTCCCATTCCAATTATTATAATTGTTCCTATTATGAAGAATATCAATAATATTTTATTTTGTAATTTTTTCATCATTAATTCCTTTTATTTAGAGGCTAGATAATATCCAATTCCTCTTTTATTAATAATAATTTTTGAATTTTTTGTACTGTCTCCAAGTTTTTCTCTAATTCTACAAACAGTTACATCTACTGTTCTTATGTCTCCATAGTACTCGTAATTCCATACTTTTTCAAGTATAACTTCTCTTGTAACAGGAACTCCAGGTTGCATAGCCAAAAATTTAACTAACTCAAATTCCTTTGGTGTAAGTGGTTTAACTTCTCCTTTTACTTTAACTTCAACCTTTTCTAGGTCAAGTTCTAAGTCTCCAACAACAATTTTTGTATCTTTCTTTTTTTCTTTATCTATAACATTTCCATCATCATTTTTTCTTAAGTTTGCCTTTACTCTTGCCATCAATTCTCTAACACTGAAAGGCTTTGTAATATAGTCGTCTGCTCCTAATTCTAGTCCTACAATTTTGTCTACCTCTTCATCTCTTGCAGAAATCATTAATATTGGAACATTATATACTTGCTTTACTTTATTGCACACAGTTAATCCATCTACTTTTGGAAGCATTATATCTAACAATATTAAATCTGGCCTTGCTTCTAGTGCCACATTTATGCCCATTTCGCCATCAGTGGCTTCTAATGTGTTATACCCCTCTTTTTTTAAATTATATACCAAAATGTCTATTATTGGCTTTTCATCGTCAACAACTAATATTGTTTTTTTGTTTGGATCTAATTCTTCTTTCATAGAAGTACACTCCTTCTTTTTATTTTCGTTTTATCTGTCGTCTCTTTCTTGTGATTTTGAACGTTCTATTTCTTGCATTTTGATTTTTTCTCCATCTTTTTCGGTCACTAGTTTATAGTTTGCATCAAAAGCTTGTGCATCTGCAAAATTCTCAATAATCTTATCTAATGTTTCTGTTGGTATTTTGCCATCTTTTGAAAAATGATATTTTTCAAGTTCATTTGATTTTTGAATTTCATTTACAAATTTCTTATCTATGCTTCCATTATGGAACAAAGATGTAGCACTCTTTAGTTCTTGGCCTGTTGGTAATTTTATTTCTGTAACTTTGCTAACCTCGCTACCATCAAAAACCTCATCACAATATACTTGTATTCTATTTACATCACTTGGATCTTTTATACCATATGCTTCTGCAATTTTCTTCTTAATTATCGCGTTATAATTATCTGTTACCAATTGTTTTGCATTACCAATTGTATTGCATGCTTCTAAATAAGCTTCTTGTTCATTAAATGTTGGCTCTACCTTATTTTTATATTTACTATATGTATCTATCGCATTTGCTAATTCTTCTAATCTGTCAACATCTTCTAAAGATACAACCTTACTCATCATTGGATTTGCTTTAATACTAGCCAAATATTCCTCTGAATCTGCAACCATTTGTATTGCAGCTTTCGTATCATTTGTATTTCTAATATTTTTAGCCATATTTGAAATTATTGGCCCACCAATTATTCCTGCTGCCAAGCTAACTGTTGCAGCTCCAAGGCCTAATTTTTTGTATAATGATAACTTTTTTTGTAATTGTTTACTTTTATAAACTCTTCTTCTTGCCTGCTCTTTTGTTTCTCTAATGTTTAATGTTAATCTTTTTTCCATATGTTTATCCTTTCCAAGGTGTAAAATCTTAATTTTGTCAATGTATATTTTACTTAACTTATTCTTATATTACACATATCCAAAATTGTATTTTTCTGCTCCCCTTTTCGTTCAAAATCTTTGTCCTTATTATAACTCTACCTCGCATATATGTCAAAGCTTTTTTTCAATATTATTACTAGATTATTACATTTAAGTTTCATAAACAATTTTGACTATTGATTTACTCATAATTATGTATCTTCGCCCAAAAAGGGGCGTCCCTATTGGGCGAAAATTTATATTATTACTTCTATATTATATACTCCGTTTTCTCCTATTTTAATTTGTTTTTCTGGTATTTCTTCTCCATTACATATCATTTGTTTTACAATGGTAGTATTGCTTATGCTTGTAATGTTTGTAGCATCTTCTCCTGTTTTTCCACTGTTTTTATTTAGACCTAAAATAATGTTTCCACGTGCTACTTTTATATTTAATACGCTGTTTTTGTATTTATATTTTATTTCGTAATTGTCCCAATTTTGTGGTATGTGTGGTTCTATTTTTAGATAGCCGTTTTCTATATTTAATCCTAAAATATATTTTATTCCTGCTATATACATCCAACTACTCGAGCCTGTATACCAAGTCCAGCCTCCTCGTCCAGCTAGGTTTCCTTGTCCATATACATCTGCTGCTATTACATATGGTTCTACTTTGTATTTACTACTTTCGTCTTTCGTACGGGCATGTTCTATTGGGTTTATCATTCTAAAGTTTTCATATGCTTTGTCATTTAAGTTTAGCATGGTTTGAGCAATTATCGTCCAAGTTGCAGCATGAGTGTATTGCCCTCCGTTTTCTCTTGTTCCTGGCAAATATGCCTTTATATATCCGGGTTCTAACTTGCTTTTTTCAAATGGTGGGTCTAACAATTTTATTATTCCTATTTCTTTATCTACTAAATGGTTTTCTAAGCTTTCCATTGCTATATATTTTTTGTCATTGTTACCTGCTCCTGAAATTGTTGCCCAACTTTGTGATATGCTGTCTATTTTACATTCTTCGTTTTGCAGGCTTCCGAGTGCATCTCCATCATCTGTAAAAGCTCTTTTATACCATCTACCATCCCATGCATTGTTATTTAATGCTCTTTTTAGCTCTTCCATTATAAACTGATATTTTTCTTTCTTCTCGAAATTTCCCATTCTTTCACAAATGGGAATAAATTCTTTTAACACAGCATACATGAAGAAACCAAGCCATACACTCTCACCTTTTCCTTTTGCTCCGACATTGCTCATTCCATCGTTCCAGTCTCCTGTTCCGATTTTTGGCAGACCATGTTCTCCAAAATTTCCTATTCCAGTTTGATTTAATCCTTCTTTTCCAAGATTGTCCGTTTCTCCTTTATTCTGTTCTGTATTTTGTTCATATTTTCCTACTTTTATTTTTTCAACTTCATTATCTTCTATTCCAATTGCCTTTTCTATTGCTCTTATGCAGTGTTTGTATACACTTTCTTTAAAGTCTGCGTCTTTGTATAAATCATACCTTTCATTTTCGTTTTCGGATAATTGTAGTCCGTCTTTGTACGACGGGTTTTCTTCTAAAATTTCATAATCTCCGGTAAAGGAAATGTAGTCTGCGACTACGTATGGAAGCCACAACAAGTCATCAGAGATTCTAGTTCGTATTCCCTTATCAGTTTCTTCGTGCCACCAGTGTTCAACATCTCCTTCAATAAATTGATGTCTGCAATTTCGTAATATTTGTTCTCTTGCGATGTTTGGTTCTACATATTTTATAATCATACAATCTTGAAGTTGGTCTCTGAAACCATATGCACCACCAGATTGATAGAACCCAGTCTTGCCATACATTCTAGAGCTTATTGTCTGGTATATTAACCAACCATTTAACAATATATTTGTAGATTCCATTGGCGTGTTTATTTGCAATTTGTTTACTAGCTGTTCCCAATGTCTTCTTATATTTATATATTCATTTTTGCAGTTATTTACATTTGAATACTTATATGCCAAGTCTTGATATTCTTCTTTGTTTGACGCGTCTCCTAAAGTGAATACTATTTTCTTTGTCGAATAAGCTTCTATTGTTACATTTATTTGAATTGCGACTATTCCATCCTCTCCAAATGAATTTTCTCTGTTTAGAGCAAGTTCATCTAGTCCAACTGGATTTTCTAGTGTCGAATTTTTTAGGAACGATGTTTTACTTCCAGTGTATGAGCTTATTTTTTCACTGCACCCGATAAAGACTTGATTGTTATTTTTTTCATCTGATAGATTTTTTACTAGCATAATATTTGACGCATTATTCATTTCTAACTGTAGAAATCCATTGCTTTTTATTTCGTCCTCACCTAAAACGGGCTTTATATAATAAATTAATTTTAAGTTTTTACGTTGAGGATTTTTGTTTTCTAAGGTTATTAAATTTACCTTAATATTGTCGTTTTCTGGTACGAACATATCAACAGTCTGCCTTATTCTCGAAGAACTGTGAATATATTTTGCATAGCCAAATCCATACACTACAAAATAATCGTTATTGTCTGGCATAGGATTAAATCCCAGCGACCACTTTCTGCCTGTATCCATGTCTTTTGCATATATTATTTCTGATGGAGTGTCTAGCACTTGATCATTTGACCATGCTGTAATTCTGTTTAGTCTACTGTTCTTGTACCAAGTATATCCTCCCATATTCTCTGTTGTTAATGTTCCAAAGGTTTTATTGGCTAAAATATGGCTCCACACCGTCGGTAGCTTGCGGGTTTTATTAACGCAAATCAAATATTCCTTGCCATCTTTAGAAAATCCACCATATTCGTTAAAATATTTTAAAGAAGCCTCGTCTATGAAGTTTTCTTTCTCGTCATTTACTTCTATAAAATTGTTTTGTTTTGCATCAAACACAGTTTCTTTAACATTGTCTAGCATCTTGCTTTCTATGTCTTCCATTTGAAGTGCTAGAGAGCTGTAATAAGCGTTTATTACTAAGTTTGCACGCTCTTCTAGCAGTTTTTTTTCTTTCTTCTCTATATTTTCCAAGCAGAAAATTCCAGCTGGAATATTAAGCAAGTACGCTAAGTTTCTATTAAAAATAGCCCTTTGTATAGCGTCTTTTACATAACTTTCGTACGATTCTTTTTCTTCATTTAATATTACTAAATCCACTTTGATATTTTTTACCCTAAAGAATTCATAAGCACTTAAAACTTCTTGAATTATATCAATATCGTTTATGTCTTTTATTTTTACCATTAATATTGGCAAGTCTCCAGATATTCCATATTTCCACAGTTCAGATACTGGACACTGTCTATCATACGAAGCTTTTATAGAAACTTTTGGTGTAAACAGCAAATATGAAAGCATTTTCTGATATACTTCTATGTCTTTGCCTTTTATACCTAGATATCTATTCTCCGCCTCACTCTTTGCTTTTAACAGTTCGAAGGTACGTTTTGTATTTTCGTTGTTCATGAATTTTGCCATGTTTTTTATTACTTGCTCTTTATCATATCCAACCGAAATTATTAGGTCAAATATTGCTGTTTCTTCTGGTTTTATATCGACGGTTTTCTTTAATGCAATTATTGGGTCTGTGGTATATCCTATTTTCTTACTAAATGGAATCGAATTTTCTACTTCACGTGGAATTCTATAATTACACCTGCCCCATAATTTTTCTTTGTCAATTTCAAACTCCACATCTCCCAACTCATTCGACTGGCTAAATAGATTTACTGCCATATATGCATCTTTTTCACCGTTAGTGTGTGCTTTTCTCTTCACGACTATTGTGTTTATTGAATCTATATACTCAAACGAAACAAATAAATTATTGAAGGCCTTGTGTGCAAAGTCCTGCATTGCATTTGATAATACTGGTTCTAAAAGTGCCGTTATTTCCAATACTTCTTCAGACACACCATTGTTTTTCAGTTCCAGCCTTCTTATTTCGACTGGGTCATCTGTATCTACTATTATTTTTGTAACAGTTCGAATATTTTCATCATTTCTTACTATTTTGTTAGCCTCAGGCGAGAAAATTATATCGTATTTATCTGGTATTCGCAGATTTTTTGAATACGTATTCGTCCAGATGTTTTTATTACGTATATTCTTAATATAAAATTTTATTCCCTGCTCTGCCTCGTCAGTTTCCTTATATCTATTAACCTGCAAATCTCCATATTTACTATAACCATTGCCATATTGATCAAGCACAATTGTGTAATTGTCGTTTGCAATAACATTAGAAACATTCAAATTTTCGTTTATTTTGCTGTATTTTCTTTGAGTGTAATCTTCGTAATCTACATATTTTATCTTCTCAATTTTCTCTTTTTCTTCTTTTGTAGTTATCATATTTTCTGGCATTTTTTCTTGCAATAAAATATCAACAGCCTCAATTTCCGGATTTTGCTTAAATCTCTTTTTTATTACACCATTGTTTAATAAATTGTCTATTGAAAGCAAAATTAATCCTTGATGATGTGCCATATACGTTTTTACAGGCGTATAGCCGTTTTTCGTCCTGCCGGGTGTAAAATCTATCGACTCATAGAAGCCATACTTATTGTACATTCCCTTTTCACTTAGATTTTTTAGATTTTCTATTACTAATTTAGGTTCTTCCTCAATAGCCAAAATTGAACCATATGAAGATGTTACAATCTCGTCTGAAAGTCCCCTCTTTAGCCCTAGCCAAGGTATTCCAAATGCCTTGTATTGATAATTATTATTTAAGTCTTTTAGATTAAAGGCAGCCTCAGAAATTCCCCATGGAATTCCCAATTTTTTAGCATATTCCAGCTGACTCATTATCATAAATTTACAAGACTCATCTAAAATACTACCCGGGTATTGCTCGATGTTTATTGTAGGCATCAAATACTCAAACGAAGTTCCAGACCATGAGATAAGCCCTTTGTAATTATTTAGAGTCGTAAGAGTTCTGCTTAAATTATACCAATGCTTCTCCGTAATATCTTTTTTAGCAATAGCAACTAAACTTGTCTGTCTTGCCTCAGATGCAAGTAAGTCGTAATATGAGTCTGTTAGTTTATTTTCCTCTACATTGAAACCTATAGAAAATAGCCTATTCTCACTATCATACAACTTTGAAAAATCTGTGTTATTTATGAGCGAGTCTGTAACATTAATCATGAAATCTATCTTATTTAGCACATCAGGCGTTATTTGTACATTTTGTTTTTTTTCTTCACTACTTAAATTCTGATATATTTCATCATTCTTATTCTCTCTTTTTTCTATTAAAAACTGCTTTAAAACATACAAATATCCTACAAAATTTCCACTATCAACAGACGAAACATACTTTGGAATTAGTGGTTCTAATGTTTCTATATTGTACCAGTTGTACAAATGTCCATTCCATTTTGTGAGTCCGCTAATTGTTTCTAGCATTTTATATAATAAATTTAGTGTGTCCTCTAAATTTTCAAACTTTAAATCGTATGAAGCCATTACAGCAAGCAGTGCAAGCCCGATATTGGTTGAAGATGTTCTCATTACCACTTTTGGTTTTCTATCTTCTTGATAATTGTCTGGTGGCAAGAAGTTCGATTTTTGTGTTAAGTTTTCCTTAAAATATAGCCATGTTCTATATGCAACTTCTTCCAAATATTTTTTTTCGCTTTCATCTATTTTTTCTACAGCTTTTATTTCTTTATTTGCCTTGCTAATTTTACACATTAAAGCTGGAGTTAAAAGCCAATACAAACCTATTATTAGTGCAAAATTTGCAATGCCAACATTTAAGCTTTGTACTAATATTGCAACAGCAATTCCTAATATTCCAAACAGAGTGTTTGCACTCATATTCTTGTAATATGAAAATACGTCTGTTTTAGCCGTTCGTTCAGCTTCTTCTGATGTAATCCACTCTAAGAGATGTTTCTTGCTTTTCGCCATTCTGTATATTGTTTTGGTTTCTGCCTTTGTGGTTATCCATGCCTTGTCTGGAATTAATCCAATATCTAAAATTCCTCTATAAACACTAGCCTTTAAACCATCTATTGTTTTCACAAACCTTTTAGTCTTAATGTTTCCATCTTTTTTACTAATGATTCCATTTATAATATCTAGTATAGTTGGAATTAGAGAAGATATCAGTGCAAGCACAATTATTCCGCACATGTTTATTTTTAATACAGTTGCTATAACCGCCGAAAATACTAGCATTGCTAGTACACTACTTTCTTGTTTACTTCTTACTATATTGCTAAATATTTTATATTTGCTAAGCAATTTTAATGGATTTTGTTTTATCTCACCTTTTTTATTTTCTATTGTTTTTCCAAGCCATGGTAATATTTGATAGTCACCTCTAATCCATCTATATAGCCTCGTTCTAAAACTTATATAGCTTGATGGATAGCCATCCATAAGCATTATGTCTGATGTTAGTGCGCATCTTAAATAGCTTCCTTCTAATAAATCATGACTCAAAACCGTGTTTTCTTTAATCTCGTTTGCAAGCACTTTCGAAAATATAGATAAATCGTAAATTCCTTTTCCAGTAAAAATTCCTTCATCAAAATTGTCTTGATACAAGTTTGAAATTACATTTGTATATGAATCTGTGCCACCTTCTCCAGCATATACTTGAGTAAATATGCTCTTTCTGCTCTCTACTAGTCCAACTCCAACACGTGGTTGCATTAGTGCATGCCCTGAAATTACTAGATCTCCTCTCTCGTTTACTTCTGGTTTATTTAAAATATGAGCCATTGCTCCAACAAGCTCTAATCCAGATTTCAATGTTAAATCAGTATCTGAGTCCAATGTTATAATGTATTTTACTTTGTTCATTTGCGAGATATCTATAGTATTAGCCCTAAAAGGATTTGCAATATTCCCGAGCAAATATTCATTTAATTGGTTTAATAAGCCTCTCTTTCGTTCCCATCCCATGTAACACTCTTCATTAGAATTCCAAATTCTTTTTCTATATACAAAATTGAAAATGTTACCATATTTTTCGTTTAGCCTTTTTGATTGCTCTATTCCTTCTCTTATAACTTCTTCATCAAACTCTTCTATTTCCTTGTTTCCAGAACTACAGTCTCCCAGCAAAGTAAAGTACAAATTTTTGCTCTTGTTTGCAATATAATAAACCTCTAATTTTCTCATTAATTCTTTAACTTTTTCTTTGCTCTTTACTATCGTAGGAATTACCACCATTGTGCTACAATTCTCTGGAATTCCGTTTTGAAAATCAATTTTCGGAATAAGCTTTGGTTTTATCACTTTACTTAGCACATATTGAATAATCTTAGAAACAATATTTTCTATTGGCAATATTGAAACCAACGCTAGAATTATTGAAAGTAATACTTTAACTAATATTGGAATATTTCCTATAAAATTACGAGCAACGTCTCCAAAGCTCTTGTACCATAACATATAATAAAAATTAATGCTCAAAATAAGTGTCAACAGCAAAGAAACTCCCCATATTGTTTCTATATAGATTTTTGCCTTTTCATCATTTGATTTTAGTGTAATCTTCCTTTCTAGCAGGCTATTTAATAACGTTTCTTTTCCATCAGAAATTAAGTAAAACCCAATATGCATGCTCTTTTCGTTTGCTTCTGGTTTCTCACTAGCCTGCAAACTTAGCTCTAAGCACTTTTTTGCAATATAAATTTCTGAAATTTTAGTCTTTTTAGAAATTTCCTGTATTGCATTTCTGTAATAGCTTTTAGTAGTACTATCCATTTTCTCATACTGCTTTGCTGGGTCTTGTTTTAGAATATCCTCTACCCTATTTATCTTTTCGAATATTTCCAAGAAATTAATTCTCGAAATTGCCTTAAGAGTCAATATGCAATTTCCAACAGATACTTTCTTTACTGCAATATCAAAATGCTCTTTTTTTACAACCTCGTAGATATCGCTGCCTGTTTTTGCAACTTCGTCTTCCAAAATATTTAGATACGCATATGCCTTGCTTCCCATCTTTTTTAGTCTATATGACATATACTCTATGAACGCATTTTTTACTTGCCCATTCTCTATAAGCATAATTTTAGGTAATATTACAGTTCTGCTTTTTTTCTTTTCCTCTCCAAAATACTTGCATATAATCTCTTCTACTCTGCTCTTTTGCATTTGAGACATGTAAATTGTTTCACAAATTTCTCTTATATTTTCTATTAATGCAATCTGAATAAACAATCCAATATTCCAGATTTCATTCATGCTTAGAGTTTTTTTAGTTTGATATGCTTGTAACATATATTCTAAATTTTCTGAATTTATCTTACCATCAGTATAAGCTACCATTTCTGTTGCAAGCACATAAACACGTGCAAAGCCCTTGAACCTGCCATTTGCAAGTCCCAGAAAGTCTGTATATTTCTTTAACGTTAACTCTTTACTTATATTTTTTACAATTTCTTCTATTACATATAAATTATCTAGAATCCACTCTCCTGCTGGATGTATTGGTATTTCCTGCTTTATTTGTTCATTCAATAATTTATAAATTTCTTTAATAACAAAAAAATTTTCTTTAAGTCTTGGAATTGGATACGTATCCTTTGCCGATTTTTCGGTTAAAATATGGTCAGAAGCAATTTTTTCTAAATATTGCTCCAGTTGGTATCTATCTAAAACGGTTCCTTTAATATTTAATTTCTTTTTTTCCTTCAAAAAAATCCACTCCTTGGAATATGTTTTACACATATTTTCTCCAAAAAGTGGATAGTTTATTCTATTTTTACTATAAATCTCTATTTCTCTTTATTTGTATATACGATGCTACTGCAATTAATGCAAGTGCAAGCACAGCTATTGCTACATCTAATTCTCCTGTTTGAGGTAATTTTGTATTACTTTGTGTATTGTCTACTGTTATAGTATTTTCAACTACTTCTATGTCATTAGTAACATTTCCAATTACGATTGTATTTTCTACTGTGTTATTTTTGTCGTCTTTTTTGTTGTCATCATCTTTCTTGTCGTCATCCTTTTTGTCATCGTCCGGAACTACTGTACCAGTTACAGAAAATTTTAATGTTTGATCATCTAATTTTACAGTATCTTCTGCAACAGATGATAAGCTTGTAAATTTAATTTCTGTATCTTGACTTTTTAAGTTTGTTTTTACTTTTAATTTGATAATTCCTATTACTTGATTTTTGCTTGTTCCAGTATTTATTGTTGCTAAAAATGTTCCTTTTTTTGCTGTTTCTTCATCATTATAAGCTATTGACCAGTTGTTTTGTGAAGATATATCATCTGATGTAACTTTTTCAAATACATTTTCATCATATTCAAGTTTTCCACCAAATGTATTTATTCCATCTTGTCCCATTTTTATTTCTGATAGCTCAAGTGTAATAGTAATTTCTTCACCTTCATTTAATTTTGTAGAACTAGGTGTTGGTGTAAATACTAAACTTCTTTTAGTAGTATCTGTTGTATCATCTGCTTGTGTAGAAATTTCTGTGCTTTGTATAACATCATTCTCCAAATTTACTGCCTTAACAGCAAATGTTTTGCTAGCCAGCATAGAAATTATTAATAAACTTAAAATAATTTTAGATTTACGCATTTTTTCTTTTATTCCTCCTTTTAGGCAAATTTATTTAATAACTTACAGCTATTGTTCCAATATTCTCATTGCCTTTTTTATCATATGCTAAAAATGTATATTCAGCATTTCCTCCTGTCACGATATGGCTTCCTTCCGGCTCATAACTAAATGTACTATTTGGAAGTACTATGTATGCAAATTTATCTTTGCCTTCTGTAATTTGCCATTTTATTCTCCAATGTGTAGAGTCTATGGCTTCTTTGTACAATACAAGTTTTATTTCGCTTCCATTATTTATACTATCTATAGTTACATCTTTTACTGTTGCATTTCCTGCATTATCATATGCAATAAAGCTGTAAACTCCGTTTTCATATATTTCTATGCTTCCACTCGAGTTTGCAACCCTCTTGCCATCTGGTAATGTAATATTCGAAATTCCACTCTGTTCATCAGAAGATACCCATGAAATCTGTATTCCTCCATCATCTGCTGAGTCAACTGTTAAGTCTAAATTTGGATTAATTTTATCTATATTTGTAACTTGGTGTTCTACTAAAATTCCATTCCCTATTTTATCATATGCTAAAAATATATAATTTCCATTTTCGGTTACTATATAACTGCCTTGTTTATCTGTTATGTTTTCAGAACTTGGTAAAACTACATTTTGCAATCCACTTTGATAATCATCGGCTTTCCAATTTAATGTAATTTCTCCATTTGTCCATTTATCAGTATCTTGAGTTACTTCTAAAATTGGATTTATCATATCCACATTACTTACATTTATACTAAGTTCTCTCATGTTTCCAACTCTGTCATAAATAACAAATGAATAATCTCCCATTTGTGCAACAATAAATTCTCCTGTTGCATTTGTTGAAAATGTTGAATCTGGCAATAATATTTTTGAAAATCCACTCTGTAGGTCAAATGCTTTCCAAGAAATTTTTATTTTTTCATCTGTAAGTCTATTCTCTTGTAATGATAATACTCCTTCTGGCATTATTTTGTCAATATTATTTATATTTTCTGTCAAAATTCTGCTATTTCCAACATTATCATATAATGTAAATGTATATGTTCCATTATCTGTAACAGTGAAATCTCCACTCGCATTTGTAGTTGATGTACCATCTGGCAATACAACTCTATTAAATCCACTTTGTGAGTCCGATGCAGTCCAATGTATTTTTACATAGTCTATTACCCAGTCAGTTGGATTATGGCTCAAGCTTCCCGTTGGCAATGTTTTATCAATATTTGTTACATTTCCCGTTGCTGTTCCTCCTACTTGTCCTGTACTATCTTTTACTCTAGCATAGATTGCTCCATTTTGTGTCATGCTGATTGCTGTTGTGTAATCTTTCCATGTAGTTCCATCTGCATCCAGATAATATGCCCATGCTCCATCTTTCTGAATATAATATACATCTGTCGGAGTATCTTCCGTATACTGTGATAATTTTGAATCATATCCGGGATTTTTGTTATTTCCAGGATTATCAAAATCCAAAAACTGAAAACCTGTAAATGTGCCTTTGACACTCAGGGTATACTCTGTTGAATCACCTGTCTGTGTCATAAAAAAGCCTTTCGCTCCGCCCCATTCCGGTATCTCTGTACCATCCGGGCTTTCCGTATTCGTATTGCCCGTCACTGCTGCTGTTCCTCCCCAGAACTGTATTGCCGGCGTTGTCCAACCCCAATTTGACGGCATCATAAAGTGGATCGTCAGATTCTTCTCGTTCTCCGCTGCCTGCACCGTACTGCTTCCGCTGCCAAGCGCCGGAACCATTGTTACTACCATTGCAAGCACTAGCAGAAAACACAGTACTCTGCTTGCAATGCTTTGCCTCTTTTGAAAGCTTTTCGTTAACTTTCTCATTCTTCCTTCTCCTTTTTCTCCCC
>ENA-ORSB01001383-ORSB01001383.1-human-gut-metagenome-genome-assembly--contig:-NODE-1383-length-22753-cov-4.951846_pt1 | contig 22753 bp, 20 predicted proteins | sample MGYA00242180_ERZ509144 | MGnify/ENA primary metagenome ERZ509144 (study PRJEB26280, sample SAMEA2338661) | human gut metagenome | biome: human gut; feature: human-associated habitat; material: faeces...
TGATATTGATAGTTGGACGGCTCCAGACGAAGAGCTTCTTTGGCGTGCTCCAGGGCGAGGACATTATTGCCCATGCCGGAATTGGCGATAGAGCTGCAATAGTACCATCTGGCAGAACGGTCTTTGATTCCTGAAAGGACATTTAAAGCTTCTTTATAATGACCACTGTTCAGATAATTGGCGGCGGCACGCAGATGAATATCTTCTTCTGTCTCGGTTGTCTGCTGATTCTGATTGGTATACTGACCGTAGAAACCGCCGAATGGACCAAAACCGCCAAAACCTCCGTATCCGCTTCCGGCATCGCCATAACCTCCGGAGCCTGTTCCGGTATATCCGGAAGCACCCATTTCTTTTTCTTTTATAATCTGCTGGTAAGCCTGTTGGATTTCTTTGAATTTGGCTTCTGCCTGATCTTTATTTGGATTGTTGATATTGGCATCCGGATGATAAATACGGCTTAATTTGCGGTAGGCTTTCTTGATATCCTCGTCGGAAGCATCCCGTGAAACGCCGAGTATTGAGTAAGGATCCTGCATAATTGATTATTCTCCTGATCGTTAGCTTTTTTTGATAAAAGTAGTCTGGCATTTTGGACAGCGGATCTCAATTTTACCTTTTCCCTTTGGGACACGGATCTTCTGCTTGCAGTTTGGACACTTGTAAATGTGGTGTGTCTTGCGCTGCGCTGCCATATACTTCTGTTTTGCAAAAAATCCACGGATCTTTGAAGTGTGCTGGAGAAATTTCTGGTTTTCCAGTGCACGCTTGTAGGTCTGACGTGAAAACATGCGATAGTAAGAGTATATCACGAATGCCCACCCAATTACATAAAAAATACGAAAATGGAAGATGCTTGTGATCAGCATCAGAATTACGCCGCTCCATAAGAGAAATTTGCCGAAGGTATCTACTCCGTACCTTCCATACATAAAACGCATCAGTTTTTCTTTCATAATGTTCACCCAATCTTTTTTATTTATAGAATATGATGATACCAGGGGCAAAAGGTCAGAAAGCACGTAGCAATCTGGTATCAAAGGGGTCAAAATACCTTTTGACCACAACATCATATGATACTATACGATGGTTTACATTGTACGCCTGCACACACAAAAATCAATAAACTCTCTATTAAAAAACTCTAAAAAGTATGTTATACTGCTGATATCGTGAAAATATGGAAGAAAATAGGACTTCTGGGATTGCATGGCAATGGAGCAGTCCGGGAATATCATATATAAAAAGCAGAGGAGGAAATTATGGGACGGAAAGAATATGGTCGGTATGGAAAGCATTCCAGGCGTGACCGGCGCAAGAAAAAAGGTGGAATCATCAGTACGGTCATTTTGATCGTTGCAATCTGTGTGTTTGCATTTTCTGCCTTTCAGCTGTATAAAATCTTTAACGGATATCACAAAGGGGAAAGTGAGTATGATGATCTGGTAAAGCTTGCGGTTACGGAAGATAAGGGGGAACAGGAGAACGGGACGGACGATCAGGATGGAAGCAGATTTTCCGTGGATTTCGATGCACTCAGACAGATCAATCCGGATGTGGTTGCATGGATCCGTTTTGATGAACCGGCGGTGATCAATTATCCGGTTGTGCAGGGAAGTGATAATTCAGAATATCTGAGTAAGACATTCAAAGGATATGACAATACCGTAGGAACGATTTTTGTAAATGCTTATAATCATGCGGATTTTAATGACAGAAACACGATCATTTACGGACATTATATGTATAATGGAACGATGTTTAATGAGCTGGAGCAGTATCACGAAAAAAGTTTCTGGGAAAAATACCCTTCCTTCTATATTTATACACCGGATGGCAATGTGGCTACTTATCAGATTTATTCTGTTGGAGTGGTAAAAGATACTTCCGAAGGCTATACATATCAGTTCGCAGATGATGCGGCGTTTGCATCCTTCCTTGAAGCAACGAAGGCGTCTTCTTTGTATGATACAGGTGTGGAAGTGGGAAATGATTCGCAGATCGTGACGTTGTCCACCTGTACACGGGAGGGAAATGATGACAGAACGATCGTACACGGTGTCAGGGTAAATGTACAGCCGGCAGGAGAATAAAAGAGGAGTAAAGCGATGGCAGCAGAAGCAAAATTTGAAGTCGGAGATGTGATCCGGATGAAAAAACCGCATCCGTGCGGAAGCTCAGAGTGGGAGATCCTGAGAGTAGGGGCGGATTTTCGTCTGAAATGTCAGGGATGCGGACACCAGGTAATGGTACCGCGCAGACTGGTTGAAAAAAATACAAAAGAAATAAGAAAAAAGGCTTGAAACAAAGCTTGAATTATGATATCATACCAACTTGTGATATATTATTTATCCTTGTTCCCGGCGGATCCGGGAGCCAAAAGACCATAAGGAGGTGCAGGACATGAGCAAATATGAATTAGCAGTTGTTCTTAGCGCAAAACTCGAGGACGAAGAGAGAGCCGCAGCGATGGAGAAAGTAACAGGTTACATCACACGTTTCGGCGGTACAGTAACTGACATTGATGAATGGGGCAAGAAGAGACTTGCTTACGAGATTCAGAAAATGAAAGAAGGATTCTACTACTTCGTACATTTCGAGTCTGATTCCGTATGCCCGAATGAGGTGGAGAACCACATCCGCATCATGGAGCCGGTTATCAGATACTTATGCGTAAGACAGGATGCGTAAGAGTAGATAAAGAAAGAGTGATCGTATGAATAAAGTAATTCTGATGGGCAGATTAACGAGAGATCCGGAAGTGAGATACTCTCAGGGCGAGAGAGCTATGGCAATCGCCAGATACACGCTGGCAGTAGACCGCAGAGGCCGCAGAGGCGGAAACGGAGACGACAGCGCACAGACAGCGGATTTCATTCCGTGTGTTGCATTTGACAGAGCAGGCGAATTCGCTGAGAAGTATTTTCATCAGGGAACCAAGCTCGTAGTAACCGGAAGAATTCAGACTGGCAGCTATACCAATCGTGACGGCCAGAAAGTATATACGACAGAAGTGATTGTAGAGGATCAGGAATTTGCAGAGAGCAAGAATGCGGCATCTGGCAACAGCGACGGCGGTTACCGTCCGGCAGAGCGCCCGGCTCCGTCCAGCGCAATCGGCGATGGATTCATGAATATTCCTGATGGAGTAGAAGACGAAGGCCTTCCGTTCAACTAGGTTCGGGAATCGGTCCCCCGGCGGACGGAGTGCGCGAGAGCGCCATCAGGCTGATGTGTGTGAAGGAGGAAAGACCAATGGCATTCAATAAAGGCGATAAAACAGACGCTTCCAAGATCAGAAGAGGCGGTATGCGTAGAAGAAAAAAAGTTTGTGTATTCTGCGGCGAGAAGAACGGCGAAATCGATTACAAAGATACAAATAAATTAAAGAGATACGTATCCGAGAGAGGAAAAATCCTTCCGAGACGTATCACTGGCAACTGTGCTAAACATCAGAGAGCTCTGACTGTAGCTATCAAGAGAGCAAGACATCTGTCCCTGATGCCGTATGTTTGCGAGTAATCCTTGTAAAATAAGGTTTTTTTAAGGGTAAAAGAAGATTTTTACTCAAATTTCACTCAATTATTGAGGATAAAAATGATTGGGATTCCATGTGAGAGATCATGTGGGATCCCTTTTTGTATAATAGGAAATTCCATGGAATTTCCTATTACACAAAAAGACAGATTTCGAAAATAAGTGCTTTACAAAAACGCTTTAGTATGCTAATATGGTAGCATATTAAAAAGCGAGACGGAAACCGGCAAAGGGAGAACGGCTTCCACTGTCTGAAAATGAGGAGGACACCAATTATGAAAAAGAGATTTGTGAGCGCAGCGCTGGCTGCAGTAATGGCACTTTCCATGACCGCATGTGGCAGCAGCAACAGCGCAGCAGAGACAACCGCAGCAGACACAGAAGCGGCTGAGAGCCAGGCAGAGGAAACCACCGCAGAAGAGGCGAAGACAACCGACGGCGGCACTCTGATTGTTGGTTTTGATCAGGATTTCCCACCGATGGGATTTGTAGGCGATGACGGCGAGTACACCGGATTTGACCTGGAGCTGGCACAGGAAGTTGCAAAACGTCTGGGTCTGGAATATAAGGCACAGCCGATTGCCTGGGATTCTAAAGATATGGAGCTTGAGTCCGGCAATATCGACTGCATCTGGAATGGATTTACGATGACGGGTCGTGAGGATGATTACACCTGGACTGAGCCGTACATGGCAAACCAGCAGGTATTTGTCGTAGCCAATGATTCGGATATCAACAGCCAGGCGGATCTGGCAGGCAAGATCGTAGAGGTTCAGGCAGATTCTTCCGCAGAGGCAGCTTTAAAAGAGGCACCGGAACTGACCGCTACTTTCAAGGAGCTTCTGACAACTGCTGATTACAACACCGCATTCATGGATCTGGAGCAGGGCGCCGTTGATGCCATTGCGATGGACGTAATCGTAGCGGGCTATCAGATTCAGCAGAGAAACGCTGATTTCAAGATTCTGGACGATTCCCTTTCTGAGGAAGAATACGGCGTAGGCTTCAAGAAGGGCAACACCGAGTTAAGAGATAAAGTTCAGAGCACTCTGGAAGAGATGGCAGAGGATGGAACCTTACAGGAAGTTTCTGAGAAATGGTTTAGCAAGGACGTAACTACCATCGGCAAATAGTAATTAATCGTTGATTGTAAAAACGAAACATTATTAAATAATAGGAATAGGGACGGCTGTGAATGATTTCATGGCAGTCCCCATTCGCGGTTTATATGTTTAACTGTGAAGTCACAGCACATTCCGTTACCGGGCACGTATGCGTGAACAGTAACGAATCTACATTTTAGAAAGCAGGTATGGGATAATTATGGGTAAGATGACACTCCAGCAGATGATTACACAGCTTGCGGGTGGTATGGCAGTCAGCACACAGATTTTTGTGATCACACTGCTATTTTCACTTCCGTTAGGACTCGTGATCGCGTTCGGGCGTATGTCGAAGAACAAGCTGATCCAGACGATTGTAAAAGTATATATTTCGATTATGCGAGGCACACCGCTGATGCTGCAGCTGATGGTGGTGTATTTTGGACCGTATTATCTGTTTCGCATCAAAGTCGGCAGCAGTTACCGTCTGTGGGCTACCTTCATCGGTTTTGTCATTAACTATGCGGCATATTTTGCCGAGATATTCAGAGGCGGCATAGAATCTATACCGAGAGGTCAGTATGAAGCGGCGGCGGCTCTGGGAATGACAAAGGCACAGACGTTCTTCAGGATAATTCTCCCACAGGTAATAAAGCGTATCGTTCCTGCGTCGTCAAACGAAGTAATTACGCTTGTAAAGGATACGTCGCTTGCAAATGTCGTTGCTTACTCGGAAATAATGCTTGCGGCAAAACAGCAGATGATGAACTACAGCTCGCTTGTTCCGCTGTTTATTGCAGGTGTTTTCTATTTCGTAATGGCTACTGTGCTGACAGCGCTGTTCGGCTTTATCGAAAAGAAACTGAACTACTACAGATAAGGAGCAGGCGGAATGTCAATACTCAGTGTAAAGAATCTATCAAAGAGCTTCGGAAAGCTCGAAGTTTTAAACGATATTTCATTCAATGTGGAGCAGGGCGAGGTAATATCTATAATAGGCCCGTCGGGAAGCGGAAAATCAACGCTCCTGCGCTGTATAAATCAGTTTGAGAAGATAGACAGCGGCGAGTGCGAGATATGCGGCATCACTATGACAAGAAACGATGAAAACGGCAAGGCGGTATATGCCGATAACAAAACGCTCCACGATATAAGGCTTAAAATCGGTCTTGTGTTCCAGAACTTCAACCTGTTTCCGCATATGTCGGTGCTGAAGAATATCACAGAGGCACCTGTCCATGTGTTAAAGCAGGATAAGGCACAGGCGGAACAGACGGCTATGGAGCTGCTCGGCAAAATGGGACTTGCGGATAAGGCAAACGAATACCCATGCAATCTGTCGGGCGGTCAGCAGCAGCGTGTGTCTATCGCAAGAGCGCTTGCACTCAGCCCCGAGCTTCTTTTCTTCGATGAGCCGACATCTGCGCTCGACCCTGAGCTTACCGGCGAGATATTAAAGGTAATAAAGAGCCTTGCGGAAGAAAAGATGACTATGGTTATTGTAACTCACGAAATGCAGTTTGCAAGCGAGATTTCCGACCGTGTAATATTTATGGACGGCGGATATGTTATTGAGAACGGCACTCCCGACGAGGTATTCAACAACAGCCAAAACGAGCGTACACGTCAGTTCCTTGAAAGGTATCATTCCTGATATTACTTGACGATACCCGGCAATTATGATAAAATATCTGTTATACGTTTACGCACACAGTAATTATATGGAAGGAAACTAATATGAAGGTACTCCTGTTTTCAGAAGGTATGAACCTTATCAAAATATCCGGTCTTGGCAGAGCGATTATGCACCAGCAGAGAGCAATGGAGCTTAACGGCATAGAATATACGCTCGACCCTAAGGACAGCTACGATGTTGTTCACATAAACACGCTCGGACTGAAATCTAAGCATCTTGCGAAAAAAGCCAAAAAGGCGGGCAAGAGAGTGGTGTACCACGCTCACTCAACGCAGGAGGACTTCCGTAATTCGTTCATCGGCTCGAATCTTATTTCTGGACTTTTCAAGAAGTGGATATGCAGCTGCTACCGCAGGGGTGATGTTATAGTGACTCCGACCGAGTATTCAAAGTCGCTGATAAGAGGCTACGGGCTGACCGCACCGATCTATGCCGTATCCAACGGTATTGACCTTGCAAGATATGAGCCTAAGGAAAACGACAGGGAGGCATTTCGCAAAAAGTTCGGTTTAAAGGACGATGACAAGGTCGTAATCTCCGTAGGACTTTACTTTGAGCGTAAGGGTCTTCTCGATTTTGTTCAGATGGCAAAGGATATGCCCGACTATAAGTTTATCTGGTTCGGCAAAACTCCGCTTTACAGCGTGCCGCACAAGATAAGAAAGGCGGTAAAGACAAAGCTGCCTAACCTCACATTTGCAGGCTATGTACAGCCCGATGAACTGAAACAGGCTTATGTCGGCTGTGACGTGTATATATTCCCTACCTTAGAGGAAACAGAGGGCATAGTGCTTCTTGAGGCGCTTGCGGCAAAGGCAAACGTTATTGTCCGTGACATACCGGTATTCGATTGGTTAAAAGGCGGTACAGATTGCTACAAGGCAAAGGATAAGGACGAATTCGAGCGTATGATAAAGGAGATTTATGAGGGCAAGCTCCCGTCACTGCGTGAGAACGGACGCAAGGCTGTTGAAAATATGGATATAAAGAAGATCGGCGAAAAGCTGGTGAAGATTTATAACGGCACCGCCGAGGGCGGAGATTGATAAAAGCGCCAAGATACTCTATTGACATAAAAACGGATACTCTCAAAAGAGTATCCGTTTTTTTATGCTATTTTTTAATATCAACAAACACAAGCTCCGGTCGGTTGAATATCCTCGGTACCGCTATCAATGTTGACGGTTTCCAAAGCCCTCTGCTGACAATATGGGCGGTGTCGCCGTGCATATAAACGCCTGCCGTGTATTTTGGGAATACTCCCTGACCGGGCGCAAAAACGCCGTCAATAAGGCCCGGTATTCTCCACTGACCGCCGTGAGCGTGACCCGACAGAACTATATCAAAGTTGCCCTTTAAATATTCGTCTATCTGTTCGGGAAAGTGAGCAATCAGTATTCTTGTACGCTTGCTGTCTTTTTCCGAAGTCACGGCATCAAGCTGGTTTACAAGCTCGCCGTTTACCTCGTCATAGGTATGAGCATCGTATATTCCGCAGATTTCGGTTTCGTTTCCGTTGATATTAATGACCGTACCGTTTCCTTCAAGCACGGTAACTCCGAAGTCCGACATCTGCTGTTTTATCCTTGCGCTGTCGCCCCTCGCATTTTCGTGGTTTCCGATAGTGTAGAAGCACGGATAACGCTTTACAAGATATTTCACAAGAATGTATGAGTTTTCGGGCAGGTCGTCCTGCGTTTTATCCGCAAGATCTCCGCCGAATACGACTATATCGGGTTTTGCACCGTCTATCGCATTTTTAAGCTCCGACTGACTTTTCCCGAAAAGGCTGTTGTGCAGGTCCGAAACAAATGCAATGCGTACAGGCGATGATACTTTCCCGCTTTTTATCTCGTAGGTCATTGTCTGCAGCCGCATATCACAGGCGACAAGTCCAAAAGCGGCAAGAGCCGCTCCAGCAACGCCTGCGGCACAGCCTACAGCTATTCTTTTCTTTGTCTTTTTTGTGAGCGTAAAATCACCTCTTAGTATCCGCCCGAGCCGTCAAGGCTGGGGTCATTTTCTATCCAGCTTTCAACATTGATGACCTTGTATTCGTTTGCTGAGGTGCGGATAAATACATCCTTGATACCTGCGTTTATTATAAGACGCTTACACATTGAGCAAGGCTCAACCTCTCCGCAGAGCGTGCCGCCTGAGGTCATATCGTGACAGGCAAGGAAAAGCGAAGAACCTATCATATCCGTCCTTGAAGCACTGATTATGCAGTTTGCCTCTGCGTGAACCGAGCGGCAAAGCTCATAACGCTGACCTTTGGGAACGTTCAGCTTTTCACGGGTGCATATTCCGAGGTCGGAACAGTTTTTAAGGCCTCTCGGCGCACCGTTGTATCCTGTGGCGATTATCTCATCGTTGTGTACTATTATTGCACCGAAATTCCTGCGCAGGCAGGTTCCACGCTCACATACCGTTTCGGCTATGTCAAGGTAGTAATTTATCTTATCTCGTCTTTCCATAGTTTAACCTTTCTGAAATAGGGCTGAGCTTGTATCAAGTCTAATATAACACATATACCGCCTGTTTGTCAATTAAAAGTCGGGCGATGATATGAAAAACCGCCGTGGAAAAATCACGGCGGTAGTCTGTTGTAAACCTCTTGTTTACTAAAAAGTGGGGTCGCAGGGGCGGAGCCCCCGACAGGGACTAGGGGCGGTAGCCCCGGTAAAATCCCCCTTTCCGGGGGAAAGGGGGCAAGGGGGATAGGGATAGTAAGTCAGAAGTTTATTTCAAAAACAGACTTCTTTTACGGACTTACCGCCGTGAAAAAATCACGGCGGTAAGCATTAATCTGTTTTCTTTGCGTCGGGGAGCATATACTTCTCACTGAAAACAGTGAACTTTTTGCGGAACTCCTCGTTGTTTGTAGCCTTGAGGTCGCTGATATAGCTGTGTGTGTCAAAGCTGTTGTCATGTATCTGTATCATACAGACTGCAATATTTGAGCAGTGGTCTGCCACTCTTTCGTAATTCGTGATAAGGTCGGTCAGCACAAAGCCCATTTCAATGGTGCATTTTCCCTTACGCAGACGCTTGACGTGTCTGTTTCTAATCTCGGTACGCAGATTGTCGATTACTTCTTCAAGAGGTTCGACCGATTTTGCCTGCTCAATATCTCCATGCTCGAATGCCGTAATGGCGGTATCGAGTATTTCGTTTAAAGCACCGTTGAAAATGTGTATTTCCTCAATAGCCTTCTTCGAGAACGAAAGGCCCTTCGTATGCATTTCCTTTGCACATTCACTAATATTGACAGCGTGGTCCGATATACGCTCAAAGTCGCTGATGCAGTGCAGCAGCATATTTACCGTCTGGCTGTCGCCGGGGGTAAGGTTCTTGGAACCCAGCTGTAACAGGTAACTGCCGAGCTTGTCCTCATAGACATCGACTTTTTCCTCGTTCTCGTTTACTATTTCGACATCGCGATCGTTATATTTGGACATAAGCCCCATTGAGAGCTTCAATGTATCTCTTGCACAGTCTGCCATTCTGACAGCTATTGACTTGCACTGCTCCAGAGCAACTGAGGGAGTTGCAAGGAAACGGGGATCAAGTATCTGGAACTCGTTTGCCGGAGCACTATCGTTCTTCTTGTCACGCACTGAGATATATGCGAGCTTTTCGAGCAGCTTCATAAACGGCAACCAGATTATCGTTGCAAAGATATTGAATACGCTGTGCATTATCGCTATGCCTGCCTGGTTTGCAGACTGTTCAAAGAACTCGAAGGGGAATATAGCGTTTATTATATAGAACAGTATCATAAATACTATAGTGCCGATGAGGTTGAAGTAAAGGTGAACAAGTGCGGCACGCTTTGCGTTCTTGTTTGCACCGATTGCAGAAAGCAGTGCGGTAACGCAGGTACCTATATTCTGTCCCATGATTATCGGCAGGGCAGTGCTGTAAGTAACCGCTCCCGTAGCGCACATAGCCTGCAGTATGCCGACAGACGCAGACGAACTCTGAATAACGGCTGTAAGCACAGCGCCTGCAATAACGCCAAGCACGGGATTTGAGAACATAGTGAGAATGCTCTTGAACTGTTCGTTGTCAGCCAGCGGCGCAACGGCGGAACTCATTGTTTCCATACCGAACATAAGTATCGCAAAACCCATAAGGATAGTACCTATATCCTTTTTCTTGCTGGATTTTGACATCATTATAAAGAAAATGCCGATTATCGCCAGTATAGGCGTGAAAGATGTGGGCTTGAGCAGCTGCATGAAAATGCTTTCACCCTGTATTCCTGTCAGTGACAACAGCCACGATGTCATAGTAGTACCTATATTGGCACCCATAATAACACCGATAGCCTGCGACAGCCTCATAATACCCGAGTTTACAAAACCGACTACCATTACTGTGGTTGCCGATGATGACTGGATTACTGCTGTGACTAAAGCTCCGAGCATGATGGCTTTGAAAGGGTTGGAGGTCATTTTTTCGAGAATTCGCTCAAGGCGGCTTCCCGACAGCTTTTCAAGGCCCTGTCCCATTGCGTTCATACCGAACAGGAACAGCGCAAGTCCTCCGACCATAGTCAGAATGCCGAAAATATCCATAGTTTTCCTTTCCAGACTTGTCTTCTTTTGATTTTTTTTGCTTTGCCGTCGGATATGCGGCAAGCGTTTTCTTTTGTTCTTATGCCGTATCCGTCTTACTTTGCCGTTACATCTTTGTAACGGCGATATTATAGCCGGATTACAGCTTCTTTACTTAAAATACATACACAGACTTATCCCCGTGAATAAGGTTTTCGTCTTATACGGGGGTCCGCTTTATATCAGATTTTATATTACGGCAAGCGTGAATACAACTGTGCCGAACGTATATTCTACGGGTATTGTAAGCGTGAACTTCGATTTTATACCGCTTACAGCCGATGATGTGGCCGTTTCCGGCGGATTAAGTCCTATTTCCTTGCCTGTAGTTTCGGAAATATTGACGTTATAAAGACCGTTGCTGAGGTTTAAGAATTCGCTGATAGCGTCATTTGCATAGTCCATATCGGTTATTTCTTCCTCTGCAAAACGGCTTGCAAATACTGCGGCCGCCTTGTTGTCGGCTGTTATAGCCGAGAGCTGGATACAGAATAGATGAGATACGTCCAACAGATGATCCTGAGATACTTTAACCCTTCCTGTATGACCGCCGTATCGTTGCTGTCTGTAACGGCTGACTGTAAGGGGGTAAAATCATCGCCTACAAAACGGATAAGATTCTTGAACAGAACATTTACATATTCAGAGCAATAATCCTTGTATTCGCCCTCGATAGCGAAGAAAGAAGAAATAACGTTTTCTGTCTTTTCGTTGCTTTCGCTGCTGAAGTCCTTGTCGGTAAGTCTGTTTTCTTTTTTGTAGTCGTTGAGAACGGTTTCAAACTCCTCGTTTGTAAGACAGCCCATATCAACGAGCGCCTGTCCGAGTAAAAGGCATCCGGTCTTCTGGCTCGAAAGAAGCTCTTCGACTTGCGCTTCGGTAAGATAGCCCATATCAACGGCAATATCGCCTATTCTCTTGTCTACTGTTGCCTGCTTCTTATGTACTGCATCAACCTGCTTTGCCGTCATATAGCCAGCGTTGATGGCAAGCACGCCCAGCTTTACTCTTGTTGTGTCCTTCTTTTCGAGTGCAACACGGAGATTTGCGGGTGAAACGATTTTCCTGTTTAACAGATAGCTGCCGAAAAACTGTGTGAACATCGCTTAAGCCTCCTTTTTGAAATAGTTGTCAAGGAGCTTGTAAAGCTGTTCTTCGTCAACAGGTTTCTGTAAAAAGTCGTTAGCGCCGAGCTTGATAGCCTCGGAGAGATTACCTACGGTGCCGACCGATGTAGCCATAATAACAACGGCGTCGGGCGAATTTGTCTTGATCAGCTTGAGTGCCTCAACTCCCGAAAGCTCAGGCATTACAATGTCCATAAAAGTAACATCGGGTACGATGTCTGCAAACTTTTCAACTGCCTGCGCACCGTCGCTTGCTTCAAAAATCTGAGTGAAGCCGTATGCGGTAAGAAGTTTTTTCATCTTGTTTCTGACCATCATTGAGTCATCGCATACAAGAACCTTTGCTTTTGAAATATTTTTTACCATATTTCTTTTCCTTCCTGACCTCTGAATTTATATCATAATAATATTTACCCGTTTTAAACGCCGAATACAAACAGATAGCTCAGCGCAAACCATTCCCGTACCCAGTAAACAGGAACAAGATACCACGGTGTAGCGGCGCTGACGCATTTAACGTCATAGCCAAGACTTTCGGCTTGGAGCCTTGCCCGCCACTGATGAAAGCCGTCGGTCACGATGGCTATCCTAAGCGGCTTCCCACTGTCTTCAAGTATCTGTTTTGAAAACAACAGGTTTTCGTAGGTGCTTGAAGACTTGTCCTCTTTTGTGATACGGTTTTCCGATATGCCGTCATTTACGAGCGCCTCATACATAGCTTCGGCCTCGCTGATATGCTCGTTATCGCCCTTACCGCCGGAAACGATGCAGTCGGCTTTAGTATCCGCCGACAGATAGCTGCAGGCTGCGTCAAGGCGGCGTCTGAGCATAAGGCTCGGACCGTCACGTCTTACCTGACAGCCAAGCACTATTACCGTGCGTGAGCCGTCCTTTTCGGGTGCGTCGTTCATATTTGCAATCATAAAAGCCGAGAGCGTTATCGCATATACCGCAAGCACACCGTATATGATAAGCACGGCACGGAAGATATATCTCACAGCTTTTTTTGCGTTGCTGAACAGCTTCGGGGTGAATATGCCGAGAAGCACAGTTACACCGCCTATCACAAACCCGAAATAAGAGCCTGTGTTAAGCGTTCCGCTGAAAAGCGGTATTATGAACATTGCCAGTACCGCCGCACCTGTGACGATGAGCGTATATGACAGTATCCTTACCGGTTTTGATGAGCAGTCCGATATTCTGACCATATCGCTTCTTACTTTGAAAGGAGTTTCTTTACTCTCTGCATAGCTTCAACCGTGTTTTCGTGAGTGCCGAATGCAGTAAGTCTGAACCAGCCGTCGCCGTTCTTGCCGAAGCCTGCGCCGGGAGTGCCGACAACCTCAGCTTCGTTCAGGAGCTTGTCGAAGAATGTCCAGCTGTCCATTCCGTCGGGGCATTTGAACCAGATGTACGGGCTGTTCTTGCCGCCTGTATACTTGATTCCAAGCTCGTCAAACGTTTCGCTCATAACCTTTGCGTTCTGCATATAGTAAGCTATTGTAGCTCTTGTCTGCTTGTAGCCTTCTTCTGTGAATACAGCCTCTGCGGCACGCTGAACGGGATAGGAAACGCCGTTGAACTTGCTTCCCTGTCTTCTGCACCATAACTGCATAAAGCTGATTTCTTCGCCTGTGGGAGTTTCAAGCATAAGCTCCTCGGGGATAACGGTATAACCGCATCTTGTACCGGTAAAGCCTGCTGTCTTGGAAAGCGAGCATATCTCTATAGCACACTTTCTTGCTCCTTCTATCTGGAAAATCGAGCGGGGAAGTGTTTCATCGGAGATAAACGCTTCATAAGCCGCATCGAAAATGATTACCGATTTATTCTTTATAGCATAGTCTACCCATACCTTGAGCTGTTCTTTTGTATAAACAGAGCCTGTGGGGTTGTTGGGTGAGCAAAGATAGATAAGACCGGGTTTCATGGATTCGTCGGGCATAGCGGCAAATCCGTTGTCTTCCGTAGAGTTTACATAATGAACTGTTCTTCCGCCCATTACGTTTGAGTCAACATATACAGGATATGCGGGGTCTGTTACGACAACGTCCTCGTTTTCGCTGAAGATGTCGCCTATGTTGCCGCAGTCGCTCTTTGCACCGTCGCTTATCAGCACTTCTTCGGGAGAAATGGTTACGCCGAAGCTCTTATAGTAGCCTGCAACCGCTTCACGAAGGAAATCGTAGCCCTTACCGCTGTCCTCGTAACCTCTGAATGTTTCCTTTACGCCCATTTCATCAGCGGCCTTCTTCATAGCCGCAACTACAACGGGAGCCAAAGGCTGTGTAACGTCGCCTATACCCATCTTTATAATTTTATTATCGGGGTGAGCGGCAATGTACTCTCTTACTCTCTTGCCTATTTCGATAAAAAGATAGCTTTTCTTGAGATTTAAAAAGCCCGGATTCATCTTTGCCATTTGCGTTAAGTTTCCTTTCTTTCTGTAATCGGTGTGTCTTTATATCGACACAGATATACACAATATCATTATATCCGCTGTAATCTCAAAAGTCAAGAAATAACGGCACTTAAAACTATCCAAATAATAAGAGCGTTTTACGGTAATTTTACTCAAAATTCAGAAAATGCGGGCAGAACTACACTTATTTAATATAATTTCTGCGATACATCTTGAAATTCCTGCGTAAATAGTGTATAATTTTGAATGTGTGGCGTTCCCGAAAAGTTAATATTACGTTAAACGGAACGTGGCATAATTACAGTCAGAATCGGCATATAGCCGTATAAATTCCCGGAAGGAAAAAAACAGATGTTGCATATAGGACTTGACGTAGGTTCAACTACCGTTAAAATTGCGGTGCTGGACGATGAAAATAATGCCGTATACAAGAATTATCAGAGGCATTATTCGGATATAAAAAAGACAATTGCAGAGGTTCTCGGCGGATGCCTTGAAACCATAGACGAGAAGAATGTGACCGTTGCGGTAACAGGCTCGGGCGGTATCTCGGTATCGCACTGGCTCGGAATACCCTTTGTACAGGAGGTTTCCGCAGGAACAACGGCGATACAGACATTTATTCCTCAGACAGACGTAGCTATAGAGCTTGGCGGCGAGGACGCAAAGATTACATATCTCACAGGCGGTATCGAACAGCGTATGAACGGCTCGTGTGCAGGCGGTACAGGTGCGTTCATCGACCAGATGGCTTCACTTCTGAATACCGATATAACAGGCATAAACGAGCTTGCAAAGGACTACACAACTATATACCCCATTGCGTCACGCTGCGGTGTTTTCGCAAAGTCGGATATACAGCCGCTGCTTAATGACGGTGCTAAAAAGAGCGATGTTGCCGCATCAATATTCCAGTCGGTCGTAAACCAGACGATAAGCGGACTTGCCTGCGGCAAGCCGATAAGAGGACACGTTGCGTTCCTCGGCGGACCGCTTCACTATCTTTCGGAGCTCAGAAAGCGTTTCATCGAAACGTTACAGCTTGACGATGAACATATAGTGTTCCCGCCCGATGCAAATCTGTTTGTCGCTATGGGCGCATCTCTTGCGGAAAACCGTGAGGAGCTTTCTGTGGACAAGCTGAGGGACGATCTTAAGGCGCTTGCTGATGTCGAGGTACACGAGGTAGAAAGACTTGCGCCCTTGTTCAAAGATGAGCAGGAGCTTAAAGAATTCTGCGACAGACACGCAAAGGCAGTTATCCCTGTAAAAGAACTGTCTGAAGCCGAAGGTCCCTGCTATCTTGGTATAGACGCAGGCTCTACCACAACAAAAGCTACTCTTATAAATAAAGACGGCGATATTCTCTATTCCCACTACGGAAACAATATGGGCGATCCGCTCAAATCCGTGATTGAGATAGTAAAAGACGTATATTCGAAAATGCCCGAAAAGGCATATATAGCAAAATCAACCGCTACAGGCTACGGCGAGCATCTTATAAAGGCGGCGCTTGGTGTTGATTTCGGCGAGATCGAAACAATGGCGCATTACAAGGCCGCTGAGAAGATTCTGCCCGGCGTTGAGTTTATCCTCGACATAGGCGGTCAGGATATGAAGTGTATGCGTGTAAAGGACGGAGAAATAGAGAGCATACTTCTAAACGAAGCCTGCTCGTCCGGTTGCGGCTCGTTCATCCAGAACTTTGCAAATGCGCTCGGTATGCAGCCTGAAGAATTTGCTCAGATAGGCCTTTCAGCAAAAAGCCCCGTTGACCTCGGTTCACGCTGTACAGTATTTATGAACAGCCGTGTAAAGCAGGCTCAGAAGGAGGGCGCAAGCGTTGCGGATATATCCGCAGGACTTTCCTATTCTGTAGTTAAGAACGCTCTGTTCAAGGTTATCAAGATCCGTGACCCGAAGCAGATGGGCGAAAAGATAATAGTACAGGGCGGTACGTTCCTTAATAACTCGGTACTTCGTGCCTTTGAGCTTACCTGCGGACGTGAGGTAGTACGTCCGGATAAGGCTGGTCTTATGGGTGCATACGGAAGTGCGCTTGTCGCTCTGTCCCGTGACGACGGCAAGGGCAGTACGTTAGCCCCGCTTGAAAAGCTCGAAAACTTTACTATTCAGAAAACAACCGCACGCTGCGGCAGATGTTCAAATAACTGCCTGCTCACTATCAGTAAGTTTGCAGACGGAACAAGATACATAACGAACAACCGCTGTGAGCGTGGCGCAGGTCTCGGAAGCAAGAGCAAGGAGCTTTTACCCAACCTGTTCGACTATAAATACAAGAGATTGTTCGACTATGAGCCGCTCGACCCCGAAACAGCACCGAGAGGTGTGGTCGGCATTCCCCGTGTGCTCGGACTTTATGAGAACTATCCGTTCTGGTTCACGCTGTTCACAAAGCTCGGCTACAGTGTAAAGCTGTCGCCTAAATCGAGCCGTGAGATATACGACAGAGGTATCGAAACGATGCCCTCAGAGTCGGTATGTTATCCCGCAAAGCTGTCACACGGACATATAATGTCGCTTCTTGACGAGGGCGTGAAGTTTATATTCTACCCTGCGCTTCCTTATGAAATGGATAACGGCGGCGGAGGAGATAACCATTATAACTGCCCCGTTGTCGCAACATACAGCGAGGTTATAAAGAACTCCGTACCCGAGCTTCGTGCAGATGATATAACTTTTATGAACCCGTTTTTGCCTATATATGACGAGGACAGAATGCTTGAACGTCTTATCGAGGAGTTCATGCCGCTCGGAATAGGCGGAGCGGAAATAGGCGTTGCGCTCAAAGCCGCCTATGAGGAGGACAGACGCTTCAAGGACGATATACGCTCAAAGGGCGAAGAAGTGCTTAAGATGCTCAAGGAAAAGGGCAAGAAGGGCATCGTTCTTGCAGGCAGACCTTATCACGTTGACCCCGAAATAAATCACGGTATCCCCGAAATGATAAACGGCTACGGCTTTGCTGTGCTTACAGAAGACAGCGTTGCACATTTAGGCACGGTAGTACGTCCTATCCGTGTAGTAGACCAGTGGATGTATCACACAAGACTTTATGCGGCGGCTACGCTTGTAGGTCAGACTCCCGAGCTTGAGCTTGTACAGCTCAACTCATTCGGCTGCGGACTTGACGCTATCACAACAGACGAGGTACAGGAGATACTGCAGGGCTACGGCAGAATGTACACCGTACTGAAGATAGACGAGGTAAATAATCTCGGTGCGGCAAGAATAAGACTGCGTTCGCTTATCTCGGTAATGGAGGAGCGTGAAAGAAACGGCATAAAGCCCGTACCGAAGTACAAGGGTTATATCCGTCAGCCTCTGTTCACGAAGGAAATGAAGAAGGACTATACGATTATAGCTCCTCAGATGTCGCCGTATCATTTTGAACTGCTTGAACAGGCATTCCGCTACTCAGGATATAATGTTGAGATACAGAAGAACTATTCAAAGGAAGTAGTAGACGAGGGATTAAAGTACGTCAACAACGATGCCTGCTACCCGGCTATTATCACTATAGGTCAGCTTCTCTATGCGCTCAATCACGGCAAGTATGACAAGGACAAGGTAGCGGTGCTTATCACACAGACGGGCGGTGCCTGCCGTGCCACAAACTATGTCGGTATGCTCAAAAAGGCGCTGAAGGACGCAGGACTTGACAATGTTCCGCTGATTTCGCTGAACGTTGTCGGAATGGAGAAGAATCCCGGCTTCACGCTGACTCTTCCGCTGATATACCGTGCGTTCATATCGGTAATTTACGGAGATCTGCTCAGCCGTTGCGTATACCGTGTACGTCCTTACGAGGCTGAAAAGGGCGCAACGAACAAGATGTACGAGAAGTGGAACGAAAAGCTGAAGGGCGAGATAAAGAGCCTGTCGCTTGCACGTTTCAACAAGAATGTAAAGGCTATCGTTGCCGATTTTGATTCTATTCCCACGCTTGATATTGAAAAGCCCCGTGTCGGAATCGTCGGTGAGATACTTGTAAAATACCACCCCGCCGCAAACAACAACGTTGTAGAGCTTGTCGAGGCTGAGGGTGCAGAGGCGGTAGTACCCGACCTTATGGGATTCATCTACTTTATCTGCGACCACGCAAATTCACGCCACGAGCTGCTTACCGTTTCCGGCGCAAGATATAAGCTGAGCAATATGGCTATAAAGCTGATTGAATTTATGCAGAAGTCATATAAGGGAGCGATAGAAGGCACTAAGTTCGGCTCGTTTATGAAGATAAGCGATATGAGAAAGCTCGTCAAGGGCGTTGTATCGACAGGTAACATAGCAGGCGAGGGCTGGTTCCTGTCTGCTGAGATGATAGAACTTATCCACAGCGGAGTAAACAATATAATCTGTATGCAGCCGTTTGCCTGCCTGCCCAACCACGTTACAGGCAAGGGTATAATCGGAGAACTGCGCAGACAGAACCCCGAGTCTAATATCATAGCCGTTGACTATGACCCCGGCGCATCGGAGGTAAATCAGGTCAACCGTATCAAGCTGATGCTGACGCAGGCATTCAGACAGATGCGTGAGAAGAAGCTCCCGACAGAAGAAAATATTGTCGCACCGGAAGCAAAGGTGAAAATCAACGATAAATATTCCGCACTCGATGTTTAAGTGCAGTTAATAACCTTGTGTTATTCTGTGAATGTAACATAAACCCGACAAAAGAAAGGCAAATATTATGGCAGAAATGAAATTCAGTACAAGCTCATCGGACACTAAGGAATTCAACGGGAAGAAAGCAGGAAAGATAGCTGTTATCGCTGTTATTGCGGTAGCACTGATTATCGTTTTGTTCAACTGCTTCTCGATAGTAAATGAAGGCTTTATCGGCGTAAAGTACACATTCGGAAAGATAACGCAGGACAATCTTGCGCCCGGCCTTAACTTCTGCATACCCTTTATAGAGGAGATAAGACAGGTCGATACAAGAGAGCAGATCTATTCGGTAACGGACGACGCTTATACAAGCGACACGCAGACGGTACAGTCGTTACAGCTTAAACTGAACTACAGATATGACAGCGCAAAGCTCTCCGATATAATAAGAAATGTCGGAATTGACAACGTAGAGTCAAAACTGCTTGTTCAGAACGTAGCGAAAATATCAAAGAACGAAATAGGTAAAGTAAAGGCGGAGGAGCTTGTACAGTCAAGAGCCGACGTTCAGCAGACTATACAGCAGGAGCTTACAAATACGCTTGCTCCCAGCGGAATAATCGTTGTTTCATTCGCAATAGAGAACCTTGCGTTTGACGAAGCGTTTGAAACATCCATACAGGCTAAGGTTATAGCCGCACAGGACGCTCTCAAGATGGAGAACAAGACAAAGGAAAAAGAGGAAGAAGCAAAGCAGGTCGTTATCGCTGCACAGGCAAAGGCTGACAGCACAAAGCTCGAAGCGGACGCACAGGCTTACGCTATCCAGGCTGTACAAAAACAGCTTGAAACAAGCCCCAACTACATTGATTATATGAAGATAAACAACTGGAACGGCCAGTTACCTCAGATAATCGGTGACGGTGTAAATCCTTTCGTAAATCTTGACAGCAGTGCAAACAGCACAGAAAGCAAGAGCGACAAGAGCGACAGTACATCTAAGAGCAACTGACGGTCTTGCACGGCGAAATAAGGAATTTTGAATTTTTCATTCTTTATTTTTCGTTTAAAATCAGGGGAGGGGAATACCCTCCCCGTTCTTGCCGTTTAAACGGCATAATATCAAGGGGTAATTATGGACTATTTAACACTGAAAAAACAGGTGCTGAACAAGTATTTCAGCCGTACAAACGATATGCAGAAAAAGGCGGTGTTCCGCATAAACGGAGCAGTGCTTATAGTAGCAGGCGCAGGAAGCGGTAAAACCACCGTGCTTTGTAACCGTATCGCAAATATGCTCCTTTTCGGTAATGCGTATAACAGCAATACCGTAAGAGAGCTGTCCGATGATGATGTCGCTTTTGCGCAGAGTTTTCTTGCAGGCGAAATTGACAACTTTGATGCGGCTGAGCGTCTTTCGGAGATTTTCGGCGAGGACAGAGTAAAGCCGTGGAACATACTTGCGGTGACCTTTACGAATAAGGCGGCGGCAGAGCTTAAAGAACGTCTTGAAAATATGGGCGCAGATGTTGACGGTATATGGGCGGCAACGTTCCACAGCGCCTGCGTCAGAATACTGCGACAGGATATAGAGAAACTTGGTATGGGCTATAAGTCCAACTTTACGATATATGATACCGACGATCAGCTTAAGGTTATCAAGACGGTAATGAAAGAGCATAATATTTCCGACAAGGCGGTAACTCCGAAGGCAGTGCAGAATTTAATATCACGCTCAAAGGATAAGCTGATAACTCCCGATAAGTTTTCGACAAAGGGAAAGAACGGCAGTGACGATTATCAGCTTTCTACCGCAAAGACTATCTATACCGACTATCAGGCAAGGCTTGAGGCGGCGAATGCGCTCGACTTTGACGATATAATAATGCTGACTGTAAAGCTGTTTGCACAGTGTCCCGATGTTCTTTCGCACTGGCAGAACAGATTCAAATACATAATGGTCGATGAGTATCAGGATACCAATGCGGCACAGTATAAGCTGGTGTCACTGCTTGCCGAGGGCAGCGGAAACCTGTGCGTTGTAGGTGATGAGGATCAGAGTATCTATCGTTTCAGAGGCGCTACCATTGAGAATATCCTCTCGTTTGAGGAGCAGTTCGGCGCAGAGGTTATAAAGCTGGAGCAGAACTACCGTTCAACCGCTACTATACTTAAAGCGGCAAATGCGGTCATAGCGAACAACACTCAGCATAAGGACAAGAATCTGTGGTCAGACCTCGGTGACGGTGATAAGATAAGAATGGATCGCTTTTCTACCGAGCAGGAAGAGGCAATGTTTATAACAGAGCGTATCCTTGACGGAGTAAAGCAGGGAAAGAAGTACGCCGATCACGTTATACTCTACCGTAACAATGCCCAGTCAAGAACGGTCGAAACCACGCTTGCAAAGAGCGGCATACCTTATAAGATAATCGGCGGTGTGCGTTTCTATGAGCGTAAGGAAATAAAGGATATTATCGCTTATCTTTGCGTGCTTAACAATAATTATGATGAAGTGCGCTTCGGAAGAATCGTAAACGAGCCTGTAAGAGGAATAGGTGCGGCAACGCTTGACGAGCTGAACCGTGTCGTATCGGGTATGGGAATATCCTATGTACAGGCAATGTGCGAGAGCGACAGCCTGCCATCGCTGTCAAGAAAGGCAAAGGTGCTTGTTCCGCTCGGTGAAACCTTCAGCGAGCTTTCACAGCATACCGATGATATTTCGGACGGAAGCCTTATTGACGATATTCTTGACCGCTTCGGCTACAGAGAGGCAATGCAAAGACAGGGACTTGAGGGCGAGGTCCGCCTTGAAAATATAAACGAACTTAAATCAAATATGATAACCTTCGCAAAGGAAAACGAGGGTGCGGGATTATCGGAATTTTTAGAGCAGGTAGCGCTTGTTTCTGATATGGACAGCTTTGAAGCCGATGACGACAAGGCAGTGCTTATGACAATGCACTCAGCAAAGGGTCTGGAGTTTGACACTGTATTTGTAGTAGGCGCAGAGGAAAACATTTTCCCCGGCTACCGTTCACAGTTTGACCCGATGGAGATAGAGGAAGAAAGAAGACTTGCCTATGTTGCTATAACAAGAGCAAAGCGACATCTTTATTTCACCTGTGCAAAACAGCGTATGCTGTACGGTCAGACTATGAGGAACAAGGTTTCACGCTTTGTGGTGGAGATACCGTCACAGTATATGGCTTATGACGATCATTCGGCTGTAACAGCGTCGGCGGCGGCAAGAAGCGCAGAGCAGATGAAACCCCGTACAAGCTATTTACAGCAACAGCAGAGATCGTACCGTGCCGGACAGCGTGAAATGGAAAAACGTGTCGAGAATGTAAGCTATGCGCCGGGCGAGCGTGTGCGTCACGGGGTATTCGGTGACGGAACTGTGCTTTCGGCAAAGGCGATGGGCGGAGATTGGCTGCTTGAAATAGCGTTTGACGATAAAGGCACCAAGAAGGTTGCCGCAAAGTTTGCAAAGATGACGAAGATATAAGGAGTAGTATTTTGTTATAAAAGGGGTCGCAGGGGCAAAGCCCCCGACAGGGATTAGGGGCGGTAGCCCCAATAATACAGCCCCGGCACGGACGCCGGGC
>ENA-ORSB01001411-ORSB01001411.1-human-gut-metagenome-genome-assembly--contig:-NODE-1411-length-22528-cov-6.059182_pt1 | contig 22528 bp, 23 predicted proteins | sample MGYA00242180_ERZ509144 | MGnify/ENA primary metagenome ERZ509144 (study PRJEB26280, sample SAMEA2338661) | human gut metagenome | biome: human gut; feature: human-associated habitat; material: faeces...
TATATAATAATATAGCATATAAAATTGTATAAAATAAAACACTCTTTTTTAATTTTTTCATAATTTCCCCTATTTTGTATAATCCAATATATCCCCTGGCTTACACTCAAGTATTTCACAAATTTTTTCTAATGTAGAAAATCTAATTGCCTTTGCTTTATTATTTTTCAATATTGACAAATTAGCTGGTGTTATTCCAACTCTATCTGCAAGTTCACCTGATGATATTTTACGTTTAGCCATCATTACATCTAAATTAACAACTATCATTTTATTCAGTCCTCTCTTTATTAAATTGTTAAATCATTTTCGTTTTTATATTCTGTTGCTTGTTTTATTAATTCTGATAAAATATAAAATGCAATAGAAACACCTATAAATAAAATTATCATAAATATCATTACTAATAAAACAAAAATATCATCACTTTTGGCTAAAAATATCATATATAATAAATCAATTATTAATAATACTGTTTCAATTAAAGATGCTATACAACAATTTTTCAATCTTTTTGAATTTTCAATACAAAATGGATTTTTATTTTTTAATGAATCAAATTGCCCTATAAACTGTTTTACTATAACTAGCAAAACTATTCCGTTTGGATATATCACATAAATTGATGCATTTAAATGTACCTTAGCTATTTGAGCTATAAGAGGAAGTGCTATTAATAGCACTATTCCTCCCCAAAAACAAATTTGTAAAAATACTTTTAAAAATTTTCCTATTCCATTTTCTCCTAAAATCTTCATTTTCTTACTCTCCTAAATTTTATTTTCTATTATTTAATATTGACTTAGCTCTCATTTTAGGCAAATTAAATTCAGCCACAGTATATGTTTCATTAAGATTCTTCTTTAAATTAGTTAAATATTCATCTAACATTTTCTTTTGTCTTTCTATTTTTTCTTTAATTAATTGTTTATCTATATTAGATTGAGAATAAAGTTTTTCTGAATACTTAAATTCTGTATTATCTAGTTCTAATAATTGTTCAACTAAATCAGTATTATTCATTTCAATTAAATAGTTTAAATCTATATTCCCTGTTTCTTTATATCTATTTATATTATTTTTTACAATGAATTTATCTATATTTACAAAGTTTACAATACAATACATTGTTACAATAATAACAAAATATGTTTTTATTAAATTTATCTTGTTTTCTAAGATATAAATTACTGTTGGAATTAATAATATTATTTCTGTAATTAATGTCAAATCAACTAATACACGTAATCTTGTATATCCATAATTTTGTTGATATAATGTCATTCTTGCAAATGCAGAAATAATTATTACTAATGTAAATATTACCATTACTATACACATTGTTTTTTTATATTTGTCTTGTTTTTCGTTTTCTCTAAGATTCTTATTATTTGCTTTTAATATCATTACAATATTAATTAATGATACTATCATTAATTGAAAAAATCCTTTTCTTGCAAATTCTGAATATTTTATGTTTTGTTCTGTAAACAATACTTTTATTTGTGTAAAACAAAATACTAAATATACTAGATTTAACACAGTTATCATCATTCTTATTGTATAACTTTCTTTTTTCTCTGCCTTTTCATCTTTTTCAAATTCTTTTAATCCATTTTCTTTATCTAACATGTTCATAAAAAATCCTGCAAAATAGAAAAATGCAATTATAATAATTATTATTCTACCTGTCAATTCTGATACATTAAATATGTTTATATCTTTAAATATAGTTGAAAATATTTTTGCAAATTCATTATCAGCTGAACATAATAATCCTATTACAATTAATGCTATAATTCCTGTAAAACATACTGCTTTAAAAATATTATTTTTTTCTTTTTTCTCACCTATTTGTTCATCTTTTTCTTTAGGGTTAAACTCTTTTAATACTGCTCTAATAACATCTCCAATATAATTAAGTGGTTCAAATATCATTAAAATAATTTTATAAATTATAGATTTTATTTGAAAATCAGATATTGCCCATATTACCATTATTAAATATAATATTGGTATTAATACTATATTTATTAAATAGAATGTTAGATTATCAAATATAAAATATGTACTTGATAATACTATAATCGGAATTGATATTAATAATGCTTTTTTGTTTTTTATATTTCCTTTTAATAATTTTGTTGTTATCCATATTATTGGTATTGTAAACAATAATACAGATATGCCTAAATCTTGTTTCCAAAATAGTAATGATTGCCATAAGCTTAGAAATAATGCTCCTATTAATATTTTCATCTTTTCTTTCCCTCCAAATACATTTATTTTTTTCTTCTGATATGAGCATTATATTACTACTATTATTTTTTGTCAATACTTTTTTATCGTTTTTCAATATTTTAAAATTGTGTAACTTTTTAATACACTTAACATAATATATATTAGGACTGGAGGTGCTAATTATGGAACCAGAAGTAGATATTTTTTGTAAAAAAGAAAACAAAAAGAAAGATTGTTCATGCTTATGGATAATAACAGGTGTTGTTACTTTAGCTTTATTCTTTTTTGTTGGTGTTTTAATTGAAAGTTTACTTGGTGTTGTTGAAACATTAGGATTAGGTGCTGTAATTGTTTTATTAATAACATTAGGAATATTATTTATAATTTCTTTAATATCATTATTCTGCTGTAAAAAGACTAACAAAAAGAAAAATTGCTGTTTCTAGCAGAATTAATATAAAATAAACAACTCATTCTTTTGGGAATGGGTTGTTGTTTATTATTTTTTCTTTCAACTTATACCATTTTTTTAAACTATGTATTATTTTTTTATTGTAAAATCTATTTAATTGTAGTATAATAAGCATATTCACAAGAAAGAAGGAAAAAAATTGAAAATATTAAGTATAGATACAGCAAGCAATTTATGTACAGTAGCTGTTTTAGAAAATAAAAAATGTATAAAAGAAATTATTGTTAATGATGCTAGAAATCATTCTGAAAAAATAATGCCTGTAATTGAACAAGCATTATCTGAAAGTAAATTAACTTTACAAGATATAAATTTAATTGTTTGTGATAAAGGGCCTGGATCTTTCACTGGTATAAGAATTGGTGTTGGAACAGTACTTGCCTTTAAAGATAGTTTAAATATTCCATGCGTTGGAATTTCTTCTTTAGAATCTTTAGCTTACAATATAGATAGTGATGGAATTATCTGTTCACTTATAGATGCCAAAAACAATAATGTTTACTTTGGAGTTTTTGAAAAGAAAAATAATATTGTAACACAACTTGAAGAACTTAGTTTTAAAACTATAAAAGAAATCATTCCAATTTTAACAAAATATGATAAAATCAATTTTGTTGGTGATGGTTCAATTATACATAAAGAACATCTACTTTCTAATCTTAATACTTGTACTTTTTCTGATAAAAATGATTTAAGTAGTTTTTCTCTTGGATTAGCTGGATTAAATGCTTATAATCAAAATACAAATTTTGATTTAATGCCTTTATATTTAAGAAAATCTCAAGCTGAAAGAGCTTTAGGAAATAAATAAAAAGGAGTGAATTTTATGGAAATAACTGAAATGACTTTAGAAGATTTAGAACAAATGAAAAATACATTATATTCTGATTTTGATAATTTTTGGAGCTATAATGTATTAAAACAAGAACTTGTAAATGATAAAACCAAATATATTATTGCTAAAGAAAAAAATGAAGTTGTTGGTTTTGCTGGAATTTCAGTTATTTTTGATGAAGCTACTTTAAATAATATAGTTGTAAAAAAATCTTGTCGTGGAAAAGGCATTGGTGGTGAAATGCTAGAAACATTAATTGATTTATGTTCTGATATGAATTTAAAAACATTTACTCTTGAAGTAAATGTTGAAAATACACCAGCTATTAAATTGTATGAAAAGTTTGGTTTTAAGAATTTAGGAATCAGAAAAAAATATTATAATAATACTACAGATGCTTATATTATGACAAAATATGACATTTAAAAATCACAGTCTTTAAATTCAAGACTGTGATCTTTTATTATACAAATTTTTCTACTTTTAATATTGTTCTACCACTTCTAGTTTGCCCGATAATCTCTTTTATAAAGAATCGTCCTTTTCCCCTTATTGTAATCATATCCCCTTCTTTTATTTGTTTTGTTTTCTTTGTTTCTACTTGAAAATTAACAAAAACTCTTTCTGTATTCATTATTTCGATTATTTTGCTTCTTGAACATCTTGCAAGTTCTGATGCAACATTATCAAGTCTTAAAGAGGCTACTATTATTTCAATTTCTTCCTTTTTTACTTCAACATTTCTTAAATTTTGTATATCTTCTACTGTAATTGTTGATTTTGAAAATCTCGTTAATTCACTTAAATTTTGTTCTAAAAATTTAGTAATTTCTTTATTAATTATAATATCTGCACCATTATTTTCTACAATTATATCTCCAACCTTTTCTCTCTTTACTCCGAGTTTCATAACTGCACCTAAATAATCTCTATGTGTATATTTTCCAATTAAATCGTCTGGTAATTCAATTCTAATAATTTGAACAATACTAGATAAATTTTTTTCAACAACTTGTTCATTAAATTTTTCAGGATAAAATATATACATTTTTCTCTCTGCTTCATTAAAACCACCATATTTTATATAATTTTCTACTTTTTGTTTGTTTAAAAATTTTTGTACTAATTCATTTTGAGCTAAATCTAAAAAATCAGTATGTTCAATTTTATTTCTATTATTTGTGTTTTCTATTTTATCCAACACCTCTGCTAATAGCATTTTTTCATCTTTATTTTTGTAATCATTTAATACTTCTCTGTTCATTTTTCTCCTCTTATTTCTATTAAAATTCTGCAATTATTTCACTTTTATCTGTTACTCCAATAAATGTTTTACTTGTATTTCCATTCTTAAATATTATCATTGTTGGTATACTCATAACATTATATTTTATCGCTAATTCTGTATTTTGATCTACATCTATTTTAATAAATTTTACTTCTTGATGTTCTTTTGCTATTTCATCTATTATTCCAGACATCATTTTACATGGCATACACCAAGTTGCATAAAAATCTGCAAATACTATTGCATTACTTTTTATTTCATTTTCAAATTCTTCTGAATTTTTTATTTCTTCTATCATTTTTTGTTCCTCCTATAAATTATTTTTATACATTTCTTTTAAATTATAACATATTTTATTTCAAAAATTTTATTACATTCAAACCTGTCTTCATTCCATCATTTACTGCTTTAGAAATTTGTAATATTCCACCTATACAATCCCCACAAGCATATATTCCTTTAATGTTTGTTTCCATATTCTCATTAACTTTTATTTTATTATTTTCTAATACTAATCCAATTTTTTTAGCTATATCTGTACTATCTGCTGTTCCTTGTGCTATAAATATTCCATTTACATTTATATCTGTTCCATCATCAAATTCAATTTTCTCAACTTTTTCGTGTCCAAATATTTTTTTTATAGTTCTATTATTTATTTCTACTTTTTCACTCCTTATATCTGGAGCAGGTTTTCCATTTGTTAATATTGTAATTTTATTTACAACTGGTAATAAATCATTTACTTCAGATATTGCATAATCTCCATTTCCAATTACTGCAACATCTTTGTTTCTATAAAAAAATCCATCACAAATAGCACAATAACTTATTCCTCTACCTTCAAATTGTTTTACTCCATCTATTTGTAAAGTTTTTTTCTTTGTTCCCATTGCTATTATAATCGTTTTAGAAATATATTCATTTTTTGTTGTTTTCACTTTAAAGCTTTTTTCTATCATTTCTATTTTTATTACTTCTTCATTTTTTACATCTATTCCAATATTTTGAGCTTGTCTAATTCCTTGAAAATATAACTCTTTACCTGTTATTCCATTTTCAAATCCATAATAATTTTCAATTTTATTTGCATTTTCTAAAGATGTTTTTCCATTATGAATAATTAATGTTTTTAAATTTCCTCTTTGAGTATATAATCCTGCTGTTATCCCTGCAGGTCCTGCTCCTATTATAATGACATCATACATATTTTAGTTCCTTTCTTTTTTTGCATTTTATCATATTATATAACTACTTTCAATAATTATACGAAAAAAGCCATCGGCAAATTAGTCGATAGCTTTAAAAGTAAAAAGCAAATGAGACTTTTTACTTTAGTCTGTGAAACTTATTCTTCACCAGTAAATGTGGCCAAAGGCGACCCCATAAAACTGCTAAAGAATTCTTCATCACCATGTTCTCCATATGGATCAAAGATCCATACATCACCATTTTCCTTGATAAAGCTTTCCAACGGAATCTGGTCAAAGCCGAGTGTTCCAGTTTTAACTGCTTCAACAGGATCTGCGATATACTTCTTTCCATTCTTGATGTAGTAGACACTAACATGCCTGTCTGTCTTCTTATGCGTTTCAGGATTTTCTTCCGCAGAAACGGAAATGAAACATTCCATTCCTGCATCACGCATCAGCTTAAACAAAGCCATGCCATAATGTAAACAACATCCACAATGGTGTTTCCTGATGAACTTAAGCTCAGTGCTAGGCATATCCTTAGCCTTCACACTTTTTTTAATAAGATCACCAGTATGTTTGTTAGCCTCCTTCAGATCATAGTGGTTTCCAGTGACAACTTCATAGAACTGTTTTTCCATAGGGAAAAAACCTCCAATTGATTTGTAAGTCTCAACAAGACTTATATATGTTTGTTCTTCGTACATATATATATTAACATAACTCTTATAATAAATCAAATTAATTATTGTAATGCATACTATAAGTTTTGCTTATATTTTTACAAAAAAAGAATGGTAACATTTTACTATTACCACCCTCATAATTCTTAGCTTAATTTATTAACATTAACTAAAAATATAATATCTTCAATAGCATCAATAATTGCATAAATTAATATGCTTATACCAATTGAAACAACAACTAAATTAGATACAAATATTGTATATAATCCACAAATAAACATACAAATAGCTAATATTATGCTATATATCCATATATTTGAACTTATAGTTTTCAATTTTAAAGCTAAACTAAATCTCATTATACTGCTATAAACAATCCATATTCCTATAAAAATCCTAAATATTGAACTTATTTGTTCACTATATGCAATTGTTGCAATTCCTAATATAATTGCTATAATTCCATAAGCTATATCATAATTCATGATATCATATTTTCCTTTGTTTTGATAATAACTTATTATTTTATATGCTCCTGCAAGTATAAACATAATTCCCAATATTGCAGAAACAAATTTTACTGTTCCTTCTGGATTTGTAATTAATATAATTCCTAATATTGCAAAAACTATTGATGATAACAAAGATGTCCATCCTGTTTTTTTCATAATTTTTTCAAAATATTCCATATAAATCACTCCTTCATTTTCTTTATATCATACTATAATAATTATTTCAACAATTTCATTAAATTATTATTTTATTATTTTCTTTTTCAATAGGAAGTTTTATAATAAATGTCGTTCCTGAATTTTCTTTACTTTCTACTTCAATTTTTCCACCAGATAAATCTATAATACTTTTTACAATTGATAATCCTAATCCGCTTCCCTCTTGTGAATGTGACTTGTCTATTTGATAAAATCTTGTAAATATTCTTTCTTGTTCTTCTTTGCTCATTCCCATTCCATTATCTTTAATTTTTACTACAACTTCATCATTTTCTTCTTTTACATCTATGGTAATTTTTCCATTTTGTTTTGAAAACTTAATTGCATTATCTATTAAATTCATCCAAACTTGAAATGTAAGTTCTTCATCACCATCATAATATACATCTTTAGCAGAGATATTAAATGTTAAACTTTTCTCATTCCATTTATTTTCAAGTACTGCAATAGCTTTTCTTAATTGTTCAGTTATATTTATATGATCTTTTCTAACTATTTTTCCTTGATTTTGAATTTTTGAAAGTCTTAATATATTTGTTGATAAATTAAGTAATCTATTTGATTCTTCAATTATTATTTCTGCATATTCTTTTCTTTCAGCTTCTGGTAAATTTTCATCTTCTAATAATTTTGCAAATCCTTGTATTGAACTTATTGGTGTTTTTATTTCATGTGATACATTATTTATAAAATCTTTTTGAATTACTTCTACCTTTCCCAACTCATTTACCATTTGATTAAAATTTTGTGTTAGTTCACCAATTTCATCTTCTCTTTGTGATTCAAGTTTTACATTAAAATCTCCAGAAGCAACTTTCTTTGTTGCTTCTGTCATTTTTTTTATTGGTTGTAGTATTTTCTTACTTGTTATTCTCATTACTATTGTACTTATTAATATTGTATTTATTATCAATAAAACTAGGCTTCTTCTTGTTATTCCTAATATTTCTTTTATTTGCTCTTTATTCTCAAAATTAACCTGTATCAAACTATTAAGTGTTTCTTTATTTACAAATATATAAAATCCAACTAATGAAATAAACATTACAATTATTATACATATTATCAAATCTATTACTAAATTTCTTTGTAATGATTTTCTTTTTCCAAAAATTCTTTCAAACATTTTTAACCCTTCTCATGTATTATAGCTTTATATCCTATTCCTCTAATTGTTACAATTTCAAACTCATCTACATCTTTCATTTTTTCTCTTATTCTTTTTATGTGTACATCTACTGTTCTATAATCTGAATCACTTTCTAGTCCCCATACTTCTTCTATTAATTCTTGTCTTGTGAATATCGTGTTTGGCGTGCTTAACAGTTTATATAATAGATAAAATTCTTTTTGTGCTAAATTATAGACTTTATCTTTTTTTATAACACTTAATTGATTATAATTTAACAATAAATCACCTATTTGTATTTTCTTTTCACTTGCACTTTTGCTTCTTCGTAATAATACTTGTATTCTTAAAAGCATTTCTTCTATATCTATAGGTTTTACCATATAATCATCTGCCCCAAGTAAAAATCCTTCTTTTTTATCTTCAATTTCACTTTTTGCAGTAATTATCAATATTGGAACATCATATTTTGCTTCTCTTAATGATTTTATTAATTCATATCCATCCATTTTAGGCATCATTATATCACTTACAATTAAGTCAATATAACTTTGATCTAACACATTTAATGCTTCTTCTCCATTTGTTGCTTCATAAGTGTTATATTTATTTCTTTGTAAATATGTTGTTATTAATTTTCTTAAATTTTTATCATCTTCTACTACCAATATATTAAACATGTTATCACCCCTTTAATTATATAATATCTAAAAATATAATTCAACAAATATCTTAAAATATAAGTTTTTTATTCCATTCCTCGGCTTATTACGAAATTTAAGAAATTCTACTTTATTTTATGGCACCCTTCCACTAAAAGTGAACTCTTTCCATAAAATGCAAAGAATTTCTAAAATTTCTTCATGCACATTCGTCATTTCATGCAAAACTTATATTTTAAGATTATTAATTATTTTCTAATTTTGTTTATTATTATCTTCAACTATATATTCTTGTTTTGATGTTGCTTCTTGTTTTTTTACAGCATCAATAATCATAACAAATTTTGAATTTGATTCAACACCATCTTCAACCATTGTAAAACTATTATAAGATTTTGCTAAATCTGTCAATTTTTCAGCTCTTGTTGTTAAATCTTTTAAATCTCCATTTACAAAATTACAGATTTTTTGAATTCCTTCTTCATTAAATGTTGTAATTCCATCAGCTAATGTTGTTGCACCATCATTTATTGTTTGTGCACCTTCTGTTAATTGTGTATTTGCTTGTAATAATTGTGCTGAACTATTATCTAATGTGTTTAATCCATCTTTCATTTGGCTAGAACCATCTTTTAATGTGTTTGTTGCTTGTGCTAATTTTGTTGTTCCTTGATATATTGTATTAGCACCTTGACTTAATTCACCTGTTTTTTCTGCAAGTACTGCTGTTCCACCTTTTATTTGTGTAACTCCACTTGTTAATGAATCTGTTCCTGCACTTAATTTTGTTAATCCTGTTTTTACTTTTGTCAATCCAGCTTTTAATTCATTTATTGCAGATAAATCTGTTGCTTTTAATGTTGCAATTGTTTGTTCTTGTGCTTGGGTATTTACTGTTAATAATTGAATCATTTGCTTATTAAAATCAATTTGTGTTTTTACTTGAGCTTTTGCTTGTTCATCTTCTAATGTTTCATATTGTTTCGTTAATAATGTTGTTGCACTTGTTAATTTTTCAATAGTTGCTTTATTTGTATTTACTAATTGTGTTAATTCTGTAATTTTTTCTGTATTATCAGATACATCAATTCCATTTAATTTTGTTAATATTGTATCAATTCCTGTAATAAGTTCTGTTTCACCAGATTTTAAGCTTTGTGTTCCTGCAAGTACTTCTCCTAATTTTTCATTTATTGTATTTAAATTTGTTTCAATTTGAGAAACACCATCAGCAACTTGTTTTGAACCATTATTTAATGTTCCTGTACTGTTATTTAATGTTTTTATTCCATCATTAATTTTTGTATAATTTGAATTAGCACTTGCCATTCCACTTTGAATCATTCCCATTGCATTTTCAAATTCTTGCATTTTTTCTGTATAAGTATCTGTTCCTTCTTTTAATGTATTTGCACCATCTTGAATTTGATTCATTGAACTTTGTAATGTTTCAACTTGTGAATATAATTCATCTAATCCGTCAAATGACTCTATATCTTCATCTTCCAATAATTTTGGTGTAACATAATTCATAATACTTCCCATCTCAAAATTTGTTGCATCCATTGTAATTTCTATTGAACTTGGTATATCTAATTTATCTTTAGATATATTTAAGCTTTCTTGTAATCCTGGTAAAGCAACACCTAAAACTACTGTTTTAGTTCCATCATCAATTACTTTTCCATTTGAAACTTCAATATTTCTATTATTTTTATTATTTATCATTGTTCCTGCAACAACAACAAATGGTGTATATAATTTTTGTGTTTTTCCATTAATATTTACCAAATTTTCTGATTTATTTTCATAATTTATTGTAACTTTTACTTTTCCACTTTTTCCTGCAATATCTTTAGCAGAAATTTCTTCACCATCTAATTCATATTTTACAGAACATGAAATTGGTAATTCATTTTCACTTTCTCCTTGATAATAAATATCATGTTTTTGTGCATCCCATATTAAAGAATTTCCATTTTGACTAAATTTTTCATCTCCATTAGTATTTTTTATATTTGTTAAATTTGTCATATCATTAAGTGTATTTTCACTATCTGTATTTTTTAAATGTGTACTAACTATTGTTTTATAACTATTTCCTTCAGAATTTAATTTAGAATAAACAGTTTCATCTTTTGAATATGCAAATACTGGTGTTGCATATAAACTCATTGTTACTAATAACATACCTGCAGATACTTTTTTACATAATTCATTTTTATCCATTTTTTTAACTTCCTTTCTTTTTAATCACGACATTTTGATTAATTTTTTACTTCTCTCATTCCTATTGTTGTTTTGCAAACAAGTTTGTCAAATATCATTAAGAATGCTGGTAATACTGTAATAACTACTATGACACTTATAATAGCTCCTCTTGACATCAATGTACATAAGCTTCCTATCATTTCTATTTTTGAATATGCTCCAACTCCAAATGTTGCTCCAAAGAAACATAATCCACTAACTATAATTGAATTTATTGATGTTCCTAAAGCTTCTGATACAGCTTGTTTTTTGTCTTTACCATCTTTTCTATTTTGAATATATTTTGTTGTTATTAAAATTGCATAATCTATTGTTGCACCTAATTGAATTGTTCCAATTACTATTGATGCTATAAATGGTATTGTTGTATTTGTGTAATATGGAATACCCATATTTATAAATATTGCAAATTCTATTGCTATAACTAATAAAACTGGTAATGATATTGATTTTAATACAAACATCATTATTACAAATATAATTCCTATTGATACTGTGTTTACACTATTAAAATCATGATCACTTATTTCTACTAAATCTTTCATTAATGGTCCTTCACCAACTACTTTAGCATTTGAATCATATTGTTTTACTATTTCATTTATTTTTGCTATTTGATTATTTAATTCATCTGTTGCTATTTCATATTTTGAATTTATTAATATCATTTGATATTTGTCAGTTTGGAAGATACTTAATAAATCTTCTGGTAACATTTCTTCTGGAATACCTAATTCAGATAGTTTTGAATAACTTAATGTAAAGTCTACTCCATCTAATTCTTCTATTTTATCTAACATTTCATTAATTTCATCATTTGGTGTATCTTTATTTATTAAAATCATTTCTTGTGATACTAATCCAAATTTATCTTTTAATGTGTTATTTGCTGAAATACTATCTAGTGTTTCAGGTAATGAACTATCTAGTTTATAATATACTTTTGTATTGTTATATCCATATAATGCTATTGGTAACGCAATTAAGAATATTACAATTATTGCTTTATAATGTTTTATATTAAATTCACTTATTGTTGTGAATTTTGGTAATAATTCTTTATGTTTTGTTTTTTGAATTGCTTTATCAAACATAAGTATTAAGCTTGGTAATATTGTTACAACACTTATTACACCAAATAATACACCTTTTGCCATAACAATTCCTATGTCTTTTCCTAATGTTAAATTCATACTACATAATGCTAAGAATCCTGCAATTGTTGTTAATGAACTTCCTAATACTGATGTGAATGTTTTTGATATTGCAATACTCATTGCTTGATTTCTATCTGTTGTATTTTTTAATTCTGCTTGATAACTATGATATAAGAATATTGCAAAGTCCATTGTTACACCTAATTGTAATACTGCACTTATTGCCTTTGTTATATATGATATCTCTCCTAAAAAGATATTTGTTCCCATATTGTATAATATTGCAATTCCTATATTTGCTAACAATAATATTGGTGCAACATAAGAATCTAATGCTATTTCTAATACTATTAAACATAATACAACTGCTATTACTACATATATTGCGACTTCTGAATTTGATAAGTCTCTTGTATCTAGTAATGTTGCTGTCATACCACTTATTTTACAATGTTTATCTGTAATATCTCTTAAATGTTGTACTGTATTCATTGTTGCATCTGATGATATTGCTTCTTTAAATGTTACTAACATTACTGTTGTATTGTCTTTATATAACTCATCTTTTACTTCATCTGGTAACATTTCTACTGGAATACTTGTTCCAAGTACATCTGCTCCAGATATTACTTTTGCTACATTATCTACTTGTTTTATTTCATCTTCTAATTTTAATATGTCTTTTGTTTCCATATCTTCTAATAAGATTATTGAAAATGCCCCCATATTAAAATCTTCTGATAATATATTTTCTCCTTGTATTGTCTCTATGTCATCTGGTAAGTAAACTAATATGTCATAATTAATTCTTGTAGCTTTCATTCCAATTATTGATGGAATTAATAAAATTAACATGATTATTAGTATTATTCTTTTGTGTTTACATACAAATTCTCCAAATTTTTGCATTTGCTTTTGCTCCTTTCAAATTTATAATTTATTTTAAACATTATAAGAACAAAACGATGTAGTCTCCCTTTATTCTCGCCCGATTTGAGTTTTCGACTAAAATGAGAAAATCTCAAAGGGCTAGCGATTATATCTGATTTATATAATAGAAAATGTTACTTTTCTCTTATATAAATCAACGGATTTTCCATCTTTTTCCGTTTCAACATGATGTATTATAGCAAATTAATATGAACTAATTATGAACAAAGAAGCAGAGAAGTGAACTCACTTCTCTGCTTCCTATTTTACCAATGCTTCATAAAATTTTTTATACCTTATCCTTTTACCCTTGTTTTACAACACTGTTTCGATTAATAACTTCGATAAGTTTGGCATTTTTTTCAGCAGCATTTTCTCCAGAACTCATATAATGTTCTTTGATTTCTTCTTCTAAAACTTTTCTGCTCTTACCGAAATATTTCTCTAGTTCGTCCCAGGTGTATCCGCATGCGAATACTTTTCTGATAATAAGATAAATCACTTCTCCCGCCAACAAGCCCATGTGCCAGCGCATGTCTAACGAGACCATGTGCAAGACCTTGATTACCATGGTTTATGATGGGGTCCCCACTGAGGAACTCCTTCGTGCATCTGGGCGGAGCAAGAGCACGATTTATCGGCTCTTCCGTGAACACTATGCCACCCCAAACTGTGCAGCTCACAAAAAGTTGCTCAAGAAGCTTCGTGAAAACGATGCAAAGATGGCAGAGGCTCAGCGCCTGAACCTCGTTCCCGTTAAGCCTAGCTTTGTCATCGTTACCGAAACTGGTGCTTTGATGAAGCACATGGATAAGATCTTGGCCTCTGGAGCTGAGGTTTTCATCCCACAGTTCTGTGTGACTAAGGAGCTTGTCAAACTCAGTAGGCACAACAACCTTGCTGAGGAAGCCTTGGAGGAGATTATGTCAAATCCAAGCATCTTCCATAAGATCTGCCAGCTCAATGAGGAGGTTTTCACGGTTATCCCTGAAGGAATGAAAACGCGCGTCACCGGTATCATCTCACTCATGTGTGAGATGTGGACAAACAACTTGAAGGTCAAGTTGTTCACCACTTCACAAGACGTTTATGAGATGGCCCTTAAACAGGGACTTGGCTCTGACGTCGAAGTAGTTCTCCTCGAGAACTAAGCCCCCTTTCCCCGTATAGCACGTAAACTGTTTCAAACCCCTCGTTTGTAATTAAACGGGGGGTTCTTTTTTATTTCATAAAATTTTTTAATTCAATTAAAGATTGTGCTGCAAGTTTATAATCTTTAACAAAATTCAAAAAGTAATTTGAAACTTTTGCAGCAGGTCTATCCATATATAAGTCTTTTACCAAACATATTCCTAGTCCATTATCAAAAAATGCTTTTATTTTTCTGCTCTTTTGAAATAAATTTTCTTTTCTCATTTTCTTATATATTTTTTCTGCGTTTTGATTTCTTTCATTTAATTCTGTAATAAATTCTTCAAATGTGTATTCTCTATATTTATTCATTTTATATATCTGTGCAGAATATTCTAATCCATAAATTGTTTCAAGGTTAAATACTTCTAGCATTTTGGCAAATTCTTCACTTTTAAAATAATACATATGTCCTTGCATTTGATTAAATGCTTTCATTGTGTCTAAATATCCTAATTTTATATTATTTATTATTCTTTCATGATTAAATTCAAATGTTCCACCTAAATCTTCAGATGGTTTTATTACTTTAATATAAACATCTTTATTAATTGTTTTTTTGCTAAATCCAACTCCTGCAATGTCTGCTATTATTATATTTTTATATCCTTTTTCAATTAACATGTTTGCTGGTATATTATCATATAATCCACCATCAAAGTATTCTTCATTATTTATAATTTGTGGCTTGAATATAGGAAAACATGAGCTTGCTAATAAGTAATTTTCCATTTCTTCTTTTGGTATCTCATTTTTGAATACTTGTAATGGTTGTCTATTTTTTACAGAAAATGTTACTAATCCAAAATCTATATTTGAATTGTATATTTTATCCATATCTATATATTTTTTTATCATATTTCTTAATGGTGTATTATCAATTCCTTTTTGTTTGGTATAATCTGCTGCAAGGTTAAATATGTTTGATAGGCTAAATATATTCTTGTTTTCGTTCATTCCGTCAACATTCATTATATTTCCTAATTTAATATTTTCATACATGTCTTCTACCATTTTAAAATCATCTTGTAAAAATAATGCTCCATTTAATGATCCTATTGATGCTCCTACTATTCCTTTTATATTTATATTTAATTCTTTTAATGCTTTCCAAACTCCTACTTGATATGCTCCTTTTGTTCCACCACCAGCTAATACTAATCCATATTCTCTATTATCTACCATATTTTCCTCCGTTTTTGTTCTAAATTACTTTATCTTAAATCTTTCATATCACTTAACTAAGAATGTTGCATATAATGGAACTGATTTTATTCCATTTTCAAATCCGAAATTTTTACCAGAAATTCTTATTGCATATTTAGGTTTAAATCTTTTCATATATTCATTCAAGCTTTTTGATTGTGTATTATCACTTGCTTTTACTTCTATTGGAATTATTCCATCTTCATTATATATTATAAAATCAATTTCTGAACTACTTGCTACAGCCCAATAATATAAATCTACATTATTAAACATTAATTGATTTGCTACATAATTTTCAGTTATCTCTCCTTTATATAAAAACGTTTTATTTAGATATATATCATTTACATTCATCTTTAACATTGTATTTAAAATTCCTACATCACCCATATATATCTTAAAAAATTCATTATTTTTATATGCCTCTGGTGGAATATTAATACTATTTAATTTACAACATTTATAAACTAGTTTACTTGCTAAAAGCCATTCTAATGAATCATTATAGTCTCTCCTTCTAGCATTTTTGTCTATTTTGGAATATTGAAATTTATTTGACTTATTTCCTATTTGTATAGGAATTGAATAATAAATTGCTTCATTTTTTACTGCTTCTGTTTTATTAATTATAAATTTATTCATATCTTTTATATATGCTGAATTAATATCTTCTATTATATTTCTATTTATATCTAAAATGTTCATATTCTTAGAAACAAAGTCTTCTACCATTTCTGGCATTCCTCCAATACATAAATATTTTCGATATAATTCTAGTAGTTTTTCATGAGTTATTTCGTCCATTGGACTATTTTCCAAAAAGCACTTTTTTATATATTCAATTAAATATTCTCCATTATTTTGTGTCATTAAAAATTCTTTAAAATCCATTGGAAACATATTTATCATTTCTACTTTTCCAACAGGAAATGAACTATGAAATCTTTTTAATTTTACTCCTAGTAAACTTCCAGCACAAATTATTTTGAATGGTCTTTCGTCTTCACAATACCATTTTAGAGAAGATATAAGTTCTTCACTTTCTTGAATTTCATCAAAAAATATTATAGTATCTTCTACGTTTGGATTTATATTTAAGTTTGCACATAATCTAATATACTTTTCTTCTAAAGAAATGTTTTGTTTATATAATTCAACAATTTCTGGATGATTTAGTAAATTAATTTGTATTGCATTCTTATATTCTTTCTTACAAAATTCATTAATTATATATGTTTTTCCAACCTGTCTAGCTCCTATAATCATTAATGGTTTCTTCATACCATTATTTTTCCAATTAATTAATTTTTCATAAATTTTTCTCTTCATATGTCCCTCCATAACTTAATTTTACAACTCCTTTTCTATTATGTCAATATTTTTTCACGTTTTTAAAGGCACTTTTTATACATTTTTTCACATTTTTCGAGGCACTTTTTGTATATTTTTTCACATTTTTTGCCATTTCACATTATATTAACATTTGTTTTTACACAAAAATACCACATTAGATTAACTCTATGTGGTACTTATATTTTATCCAAATATTCCTCTTTTTCTTACTGGTGGTTGTTCATTCATAGTTGTAGCTAATTGTTCTAACAATGTTCTTTGTTCTTTGCTTAACCTTTTTGGTGTTTGAACTACAACAGTAAATACGAAACTTCCTCTAGCTGATGAGTTTATTGATTTGAAGCCTCTTTCTCTAATTGTAAATTGTGTTCCTGTTTGAGTTCCTTCAGGTATTTCAAACTCTTCAGTACTTCCGTCTACCATTGGAATTTTTAATTTAGCTCCAAGTGTAGCTTGAGTAATTGTTATTGGAATTTCACACATTACAGTGTTTCCATTTCTAGTAAATATATTACTTTTCTTTACTCTTACTGTTATGTATAAATCTCCTTTTGATCCACCTTTTTCTCCAGGTTCACCTTCACCTCTTAATACTACTGTTTGATTATCATCTATACCTGCTGGAATTTTTACTCTTATTTTAGCTTGTTTTCTGACTGTTCCTTTTCCTTTACAATTATCACAAGGTTCTTTTATTACTTCACCTGTTCCATGACAATTTGTACATGTTCTTGTTGTTTGCATTTGGCCAAGTATTGTATTTTGAACTTGTCTTACAGTTCCAGTTCCATTACATACAGAACATTTTGATACTGTTGTTCCTGGCTTCGCACCTGTTCCATTACACATTGAACATGTTTCTGGTCTTGTAACAAGTATTTCTTTTTCAACTCCTAAAAATGCTTCTTCAAATGTTATATCCATATTTAAATTTAAATCTGCACCTTTACGTGGTCCTTTAGATTGTGCTCTTGAAGAGCTTGTTCTTGCTCCTCCTCCAAAGAATGATGAAAATATGTCTCCTAAATCTCCAAAGTCTGAAAATCCGTCAAATCCATTTGAAGAACTATATGAATAATATCCTCCATTTCCAAATCCACCAAATCCGTTTGCACCACCAAAGCCTCCGAATCCACCTTGTGGTCCTTCTGCTCCAAATTGGTCATACATTTTTCTTTTTTGTGGGTCTGATAATGTTTCATATGCTTCATTTACTTCTTTAAATTTTTCTTCTGCTTCTTCTTTGTTATCAGGATTAGCATCTGGGTGATATTTTTTTGCAAGTTTTCTATATGCTTTTTTTAATTCATCATCTGTTGCTGTTTTTTCTACTCCTAATACTTCATAATAATCTCTTTTACTTGCCATATTTTTTACCTCCCTTCGCTTTCTTTAAAATTACTTCTTATATAAAATCCCATATTATTGGACTCCTTTTCATAAATTAGGCGAGTTACTCACTCGCCTATTTACTTTCTTCACTTTTGTTACTGATTATTTGTTGTCATCTTCAACTTTATAATCAGCATCATATACATTTCCATCATTTCCTGCATTATTTGTATTTGCTTCACTTGCACCTGTTGCATTTGCATCTGCTCCTGCATTTGGATTTCCGTTTTTATATAATTGTTCTGACATTTCATAGAATACTTTTGTAAGTTTTTCTGTAGCTTCTTTTATTGTTTCTGTATTGTTTGTTTCAAGAGCTTTTTTAGTATTTTCAATTTCTGTTTCGATTTTTGCTTTTTCTTCTCCACTTACTTTATCACCTAAATCTGTTAATGTTTTTTCACTATTGTAAATTAAGCTTTCAGCATTATTTTTAACTTCAATTTCTTCTTTTTTCTTCTTATCTTCTTCAGCATGTGCTTCTGCATCTTTAACAGCTTTATCTATATCTTCATCTGTTAAGTTTGTTGATGCTGTTATTGAAACATTTTGTTCATTTCCTGTTGCCATATCTTTTGCAGATACATGTACTATACCGTTTGCATCTATATCAAATGTTACTTCAATTTGTGGTACACCTCTTGGAGCTGCTGGAATTCCTGTTAATTGGAATCTTCCTAATGTTTTATTATATGCAGCCATTTCTCTTTCACCTTGTAATACATGAATTTCTACTGATGTTTGACCATCTGCTGCTGTTGAGAATACTTGTGATTTTTTTGTTGGGATTGTTGTGTTTCTGTCTATTAATTTTGTAAATACTCCACCATATGTTTCAATACCTAATGATAATGGTGTTACATCTAATAATACTAAGTCTTTTACATCTCCTGATAATACACCACCTTGAATTGCTGCACCGATAGCAACACATTCATCTGGGTTTATTCCTTTGTCTGCTTCTTTTCCAGTAATTCTTTTTACTGCTTCTTGTACAGCTGGAACTCTTGTAGAACCACCTACTAATAATACTTTGTGAATATCATTTGCTGATAATCCTGCATCTTTAAGAGCTTGATTAACTGGTCCTGCTGTTGCTTCTACTAAGTCATGAATTAATTCTTCAAATTTAGATCTTGTTAATGTAACATCTAAGTGTTTTGGTCCTGTTGAATCAGCTGTGATAAATGGTAAATTTATTTGTGTTTGTTGTACTCCTGATAATTCTATCTTTGCTTTTTCTGCTGCTTCTTTTAGTCTTTGCATTGCCATTTTATCTGCTTTTAAATCAATTCCATTTGATTTTTTGAATTCATCTACTAAGTAATTGATAATTGCGTTATCAAAATCGTCTCCTCCTAAATGTGTATTACCACTTGTTGATAAAACTTCAAATACTCCGTCACCAATATCTAGTATAGAAACATCAAATGTTCCTCCTCCTAAGTCATAAATCATAATTTTTTGGTCTTGTTCTTTATCCATTCCATATGCTAAAGCTGCTGCTGTTGGTTCATTTATAATTCTTAATACTTCTAGTCCTGCTATTTTACCAGCATCTTTTGTTGCTTGTCTTTGAGCATCATTGAAATATGCAGGTACAGTGATAACTGCTTTTGTTACTGTTTCACCTAAATAAGCTTCAGCAGTTGCTTTTAAGTTTTGTAAGATCATTGCTGAAATTTCTTGTGGTGTATAAGATTTACCATTTACGTTTTCTTTATGATCAGTACCCATATAACGTTTAACCGACATTACTGTATCAGGGTTTGTTACTGCTTGTCTTTTTGCAGCTTCCCCAACAATAATTTCACCATTTTTGAAAGATACAACTGAAGGAGTTGTACGATTTCCTTCTGGGTTTGCAATTACTTTTACTTCATTGTTTTCTAACACACTTACACATGAGTTTGTAGTTCCTAAGTCAATACCAATAATTTTTGCCATAATATAAATCCTCCTATTTTATTCACTTACTTTTACTAAAGATGCACGAATAACGCGATCTTTTAACATATAACCTTTTTGTAACTCTTCAACAACCATACCAGGTTTAAAGTTTTCATCACTTACAGTCATTACTGCTTGATGGAAGTTAGGATCAAATTCTTTACCTTCAGCTTCAATCACTTTAACTCCTTGGTTTTCTAATAATGTCATGATTTGTTTATAAATCATTTCATATCCTTTTAAGAAGTTTGCCACTTCTTCACTTGGATTTTCAATTGCTAATGATCTTTCAAAGTTATCAACGATTGGTAACATTTGTTCAATAAAACCTTGCATCATGAACTTTAAGTTATTTGCATGTTCATTTTGCATACGTCTTTTAATGTTTTCCATATCCGCAAACACTTTATAATAATCATTTTTCCATTTATCAACTTCACCTTGAAGAATTTTAATTTGATCTTCTTGATCAACTTTTTCCTCTTCAACAACTTCAGCCTCAGCTTCTTTGTTTTCTTCAACTTCTTCAGTTACTTCTTTTTCAACTTTAGTTTCCTCAGCCAATTTGTTCACCTCTATTTCTCATCTTGTTTATCTTCTAAACAAGCCTTTTCAATATTTTCAGATATATACTCTACTAATGCCACTACTTTTTCATAAGGCATTCTTGTTGGACCAATTACCGAAATAGAACCTTTTGATGTTTCCCCTGTTTTAAATGAAGCAGAGATTACTGAAACATCATTCATTTTTCCTAGAGGTGTTTCATTTCCAATATTGATTTGAATACCATCCTCACTCGATAATGGTAGAGTTTTCCACACTTTTGAATTTTCAAAAGCACTTACAAGTCTTCTTAATTTATCCACATCATTAAATTCTGGTTGATAGAGAATATTTTCTTTTCCAGAAAAATAAACACTATTTGAAGCAAATTTAACGAATGCTTCCAAAAACGCATTAAATAATTCTTCATGTTGCTTCACTTGCGTTGTAAGAATTGGTCGAACATCTCGTTCTAAACGAAATGCTACTTCACTGATAGGTGTTCCTATCAATAATTCATTCATCACATTAACACAACTTAATAAATCTTCCATTTCTACATCACTTGAAAATTGGAAAATTTTATTTTCAACATGACCTTGACTTGTAATGATAATTGCTGTTACACGTCCATCATCCAAAGGAACAACAGAGATGCGTTGCAGCATATCATCTGAAGCATTTCCTAATGCAACACTTGTAAGATGAGTTAATTCACTCAACATGTTACAACTTTCATGCACCATCTCATTTAAATTTCGACGATGCTTATTAATAATTGTAGCAACTTGATTTTTTGTTCCTTCATCCAAATCAACTTTTCCTAAATTATGAACATAGAAACGATAGCCTTCTTTAGAAGGTACTCTTCCAGAAGAAATATGTGTTTTTTCTAGATAACCATAATTTTCTAGAAAATTCATTTCATTACGAATCGTTGCACTTGAATAAGGAAGTTGATATTTTACCATCAATGCCTTGGATCCAACCGGTTCAGCATTTTCAATAAACTCTTCAACTATACATTTAAATATCAGCATTTGTCTTGCTGTTAACATCAAGTTCACCACCTTTAGCACTCCTATTTCTCTTGTGCTAAATACATTATACATTTTATTTTAGCACTGTCAATAACTTGGTGCTAAAAAATCAAAAAAAATCGTAAAATAAAGAACCTCTGTCTACTTAACAGAGGCCCTTAACTTTCAACCCATTTAATACTTACATCTTTACCATGATGGGCAAGTCCAATATAAATGACTTTTCCTTTTAATCCATAATCATATTTATTA
>ENA-ORSB01001413-ORSB01001413.1-human-gut-metagenome-genome-assembly--contig:-NODE-1413-length-22510-cov-8.349633_pt1 | contig 22510 bp, 20 predicted proteins | sample MGYA00242180_ERZ509144 | MGnify/ENA primary metagenome ERZ509144 (study PRJEB26280, sample SAMEA2338661) | human gut metagenome | biome: human gut; feature: human-associated habitat; material: faeces...
TTTATCTAGTACAGAAAGTTCTCCTACAAGGAGAACTTTCCTACTATATAAAAAAACCTTTTTAAGCTAATGCAAGTTTATCAGCCCAAAAGGTTTATTATATAATAATTTATCTTACTTGATTTCAGGATTGTCTTTAAATATATCATCAACAATATCATTTTTATCATTAAACATTGTAACATATCCTTGTAAAGATTCTGCTTTTTGTTTTAAAATATCAACATCTGAATTAACATATATTTTAGCTTTCCCCTTACCATTTTTTGCTTCTTGCACTAAATTTGATACTGGCGAATTTCCGTCAAATGCTATAACTATTGACTTTCTTCTTTCAAAAATTTCATAATTAAAGCTTTTATATATTCCAAGCTCTTCAGTTTCAGGAGAAATACATATTCCAGATACATTTGCATCTAATAATCTGTTTTTTACTTTTTCTGTTACATTTTTTGGAACTATTGCATTTATTTCTATCTCCTTATTTAATTCTTTTGATATATCTACTAATGCTTTTTCATATCCCTGCATTTTATGTCCAATAACAAAATATACATTATTACTATTTACATTTTCTACAAATTTTTTTAATGTTTTAAGTCCTTCTTCTGTTGCTTTTGTTTCTCTTCCTTTTGTATTAAAACTTCCTCCTGCAATTATAATAGGTACTTTATCTATTGGAAGATTCTTAATCTTTGTTGCTAATTCTTTTTCAGAATCTAATTTTGTATTAATTCTTAATTCATCTTGATTTTCCGTTTCTTTCATATATTTATCTTCTTCTTCAAGTATTGCTTCTTTTATTGTTCTGCCAGAAAGAAACTTATCAAATTTTTCACTTTTTTGCATAAAATATATATTATTCTTAGTTGTTATTTCATCTTCAACTTCTCTCATTTTAGCAAATTCATCATCTGAAAGTTCTAATAAATTTTGGAGTGCTAATTGTTCATCAAATGTGTCTGAGCCATACATTCCCCCACCATCAGTTCCTTGAACACATTTTATACCATTTTTCAAAAATATTTTTATAGGATGATTTTTTAAATCACTTAAATTATTAAGTCTTACATTTGATGTTAATTGAAATTCTATTACAACTCCTGTATCTTTCATTAACTTTAAAAGTTCTTTTCCAGATTCTGTATTCAAATCTTCTGAGTATAATCCATGACCAATTCTGCATCTTGGCATTTCTTGTTCTTTTTCTAATGATTCTTTCACACACATTATAGATTTTCTAACATTATTTCTTAAACTATCATTTTCCCCTGCATGTATTCTTATTGTAAAATCTTTATCTTCTTCATTAATATATCTTACAATTTCTTTTATTGCTGGTTGTAAATCTGATATATCATTTATTTCTTCTCCGATAAAATCACTTCCAACTACATATGGACTTTTTGCAACAGCTCTTAGTACATTAATATTTTCTCTTAAATAGGTATTACTGGTTTTTTGATCTTTAATAATTGTTAATGGAATTCTTCTGATTCCTATTAAAAATCTAATTTGTACTCCTGTTTCTTTTTCTATTAAAGGCATTATTGAATGTATTTCTTCTAACATTTTTATTGCTGGTTCTCCATTTTTTGCTAAATCAGTATCTGTCATTTCTACATATTTTATTCCTTGCTTTTGGTACTCTCTAGCTATCCATAACAATTTATCTTGTCTTAATGTGTTATTTTTATATATGCTATTTGTTGTTTTATCTTTTAGCATTTGACATACATATTTTTTTATATCTATTTCTGGAATTTTGTTTATTAGTTCTTCTTTTAAATTTATTTTTTTCTGAGACTCAATTCCCTTCGCAAAAATATATCTATAAATATAACATTTCTCTAAATTAGTAAATACAGCTTGTCCATCTTTCATAATTGCCAAACTATTCCTTATTTTTTCAATATTATATTCTGCGTTCTCTAAATTATTTACTATAAAATCAGCAAAATTTATAAATGTATTGTCATCTATTTTTCTTATTTTATACTTTCCTTGTAATTTGCTATTTATAAATTGTTTTTCAACTTCTTCTCTTTGTTTATAAATCTTTTCTTCTTGATCTTTGCTAAGTTTTAAATTTAATTTTTTTATATAATATAATGGATATCTTATTTGATGTACTATTCCTAATGCAATTAAACAATCTGGAAATAAATTTGCATTCATATGTGTATGCAAATCTGTTCTGAATTTTGATTTTTTTAATATATATGTTTTTACGATTGTTTTTTCTATTGGCAAATTATAATTTTTTGTTTGTGACATAAATGTTTTGGTTATTGCTGGTATCTTTGCTTTTATTTCTATTCTGTCTTCATATATATTTGCAATCTTTATTCCACCTAATCTAAATATATATACTTCTTCATTGTTACTATTTATACTTGCAAGTATCTTTCCTATTATTATTTTCATATCTTTATTATTTTTTTGTATTTGAAGTCCACAAATTTTTGCTAAATTTGTTATTAGATTTCCTGTATTGTGATTTGGTGTTTCTAATATATATGTAATTTCATCAGCATCTGTTTTTTTTAAGTTAACAATAATATCTTTTTCTTTATCTAAATAAAATTTATTAATCATATTCTAATCCTTTCATAAAAAAGTATTAAAAAAAATTATATCATATTTTCTTTCATCTTGCAACGATTATGTAAAGTTTTTTACTGTTATATATATTATTCAAAAAATAAGAAAAGAATTCCAAAAAAATTCTTTTCTTATTTTTTCTTATCCTTAATATACGGATGTTATATGATACTCAACTTTTCCTGTTTTCACTTCTATATTTAAGAAATCAAACAGTTTTTTAAATGGTGCTTTATCTGTTAATTTTATTTTTTCTTCATATTCAACAACAATATACTGTTTTTCCTCTTTTTCTTCTTCAAAAACAAATGTTGTCATTGGCGAAATTTCGATTTTTTCACTAGAATAATAAATTTTTGTACCTTCATATTCATATTTTCTCCAAGAATTTGGTCCTTGGAAAAATACTAAACTGTAAATAAAGTACTCTATTAGTAAATTAATAAATACAATTATTACAATGTTTCTTATTTTTTCTTTAACTTCACTCCCAAATATTTTTTTATTAAATCTTCTCTTTTCTTCATTACTGATTTTTGAATTATTAACTAAAAAATAAATAATTAACAAAACTAATACATCAATTACCGAAACAATTAATCCAATTACTACTGCAGCTACCATAGTTGTTTTCCTCCAATTTTCTAATTGTAAATGTTGAATATCAATTCCAAAACAGAATTGCTATAATATTATACACTTACATTTACATGTTGTCAATTGATATGAGAAATAATAAAACCAAAAAGAGAGCTCTCTGAATTTTACTTCTTTGAACTCTCTTCTTGGTTACAGCTTAGCTGTTAACAGGTGCATAGGACTTCTTCTTGTATTCGATCATAATGTTTTTCCTCTCCGCCCTTTATTATTGGGCTTTGTGACTTTCGTCAGTTGTTTTCAGCTATGGCCGTTTGCCATGCTACTATTTATTATAGCATATTTTATGTAAAATTGCAAATATACAAAAAAAAGCACATAGAATATATATCTATGTGTTTTCAATATTACATTTTTTTCTAATATCTATTATTTTCTCATTAATTTTATCTACATTAACACCTTCAAAATTTTGTTTATCGGAAATATCATATTTTTCCTTTATTTCTATAATTCTGTTAACACTTCTATCAATTCTATTTTCTTTTATTTTTCCAGATTCAACTAATTGAACTATATTGTTTAACACACGTTGTTCTTCATCTTTATTAAATCTAAATACAATAATATCATTTCCCGCTTCAAACGCTTTTCTTACAGCTAAATCTGGTCCATAAAACAATTTTATAGCTCTCATTTTTAGATCATCTGTAATTATTAATCTATTATATCTAAATTTTTTTCTTATATATTTACAAATAAATTTTCTTGACAATGATGCTGGATATATTCCGGTCACTTTAGGAATTAATAAATGTCCTACTAATATTGCATCTGCTCCATTTTGTATTGCTTGTGAGAATGGGTACACATCTTCATCTTCAATTTTTTTCATTGGAATATTTATTACTGGCAAAAAATAATGTGAATCTTGTTTAGTTGCACCATGACCTGGAAAATGTTTTACAACAGAAACAATATTATTTTTCTGTAATGCTTTCATCACGGCAATACCACACTCAGATACTTTTTCTTTATCATAGCCAAAACTTCTATCTCCAATAACTTTTTGTTTTTCATATCTTCTTAAATCTAATACTGGTGCAAAATTCAAATTAAATCCAGATTTGTATAATAACTCTCCTGTTATTTCAGATGCTTCTTTTACTAATTTTTCTCCCCCAACATTTGCAATCACATTGGCAGAAGGTAAATTTTTCAACTCCTTTGGCATTCTATTTACTCTTCCACCTTCTTGGTCTATTGCTATAAATAATGGTATTTGATTATTTTTATTTAACTCTTTTAATTCTCTAATTAGTTTTAACATCTCTGAATATGTAGAAAAATTTTTTCTATATAAAATTACTCCACCAATTTTATAATTTATTATCATATTTTTAATTCGATCTGTTATGTAATTAGTATCCATACCAATCATAACCATTTGCCCTATTTTTTCTTTTAATGATAATTCTTTTGCTTTCATATTTATAACCCTTCCATTAATGCAAATTATTTTCTTGAAAAATAAATATCTGCACTTGGATTAGCTAGTTTTATTCTCTTATCTTCAAGAAGTTTCATAATTGTTAAATTAAGCTTTGTACTAAATGTTAAGAATTTATCATAATCAACAATATTTGTATATAAGAATACTTTTATTATTATTGCTTCTGCTCCTATTTCTGTTACATTTATTTGAATTGTATTTTTATTTATTTCTTGCATACTTTCTAAAATATTTCTTATTGATTTCATTAATTCTTCTGTTTTTTCTGAACTTGTGTCTAATGGTAATCTTAGAGTCATTTCTATTCTTCTTGCATTTATTGTTGCACTATTTATTATTGCTTCTGATAATATTTTTGTATTTTGAATTGTAACTGTTGTATTTTCTACTGTTTTTATTTTTATACTTCTAAATTTAATATCAACAATCGTACCAGATATATCTCCAATAGTTACCCAGTCACCTATTTCAAATGGTTTTTCTGAGGCAATTGCCATTCCACTTAACAAATTACTTACTAGTTCTTGAGCAGCTAATGCAATTACAACACTACCTAAACCAAGACCTGTGATTATACCATTTAGATCATATCCAAATTCTGATATAATCATAAATCCAGCAACAATATAAATTAATACTTTTAAAAGTTTTGTCCCTGTTTGGATTAATTTTTGATTTTCTTGTAATTTCTCATTACCTTTTACTTTTTTCATTAATTTTGATGTTGGTGATATCATTCCAACCAATATTTTAGCAATACTTAATATAACTGCAACCCTTATTAATTTTATGCAAAATGCCATCGCAGTTGCTGGTAATGCTAATATTATTAATGCTAAATATATTCCAAAACATAAAAATATACTTCTTAATCCTTTATATGTATCATTTTCTTTTAATACTTTTTTATCTTTTTCATTTACCTTCCAAATTTTTAATAATAATCTTGGAAGCCATATGCTTAATACGAAAAATATCACCAAAATTGCTATTGATATAAATATATCTGCTATATCTTTTGCTTTTATGTCTTCGATAAATGTTTTTATTGTTTCCATTTATTCCTCCATTCTATTTAAGGAATTTGAACAAGGCAACATAGTTTTCCTTTGTTCATGCCCAATTTATATTATTTTCTAAGTTCTGCACCACATTTTTTAGATACTGCATCAATTATTTTGTCCATTAATCCATTAATTTCTTCATCTGTTAATGTTTTCTTCATATCTGAAAATGTTAAAGAATATGCTATTGATTTTTTGTCAATTCCAACTCCAACACCAGTATAAACATCAAATACTTCAATATTTGTAAGTAGGCTTCCTCCTGCTGATTTAATTACTTTTTCAATATCTTTTGATACTGATTTTTTATCAACTACAAGTGCTATATCTTTATTAATACTTGGAAATTTTGAAAATTCTTTATATTTCATCTTTCCTACTTTTTTTGTAAACAATTCATCTAAATTGATTTCAAGAACATATACATCATCTTTGGTTACACTTGGATGTATTTTTCCTATCATACCTATATTTGAACCATTTACATTTATCATTGCACTTTGACCTGGATGCATTTCTTTTGGCATCTCTTGTTTCATAAAACTATATCTTCCTGAATATCCAAGGTAATCAAGTACTTCTTCTGCAATTCCTTTTATTACATAAAAATCTACAGTTTTATTATTGTTTAATCCTGTTGAGTATTTTCCAGACATTAATACACATAATTTTGTATCTTCTCCATATACTTCGCCTTTTTTATAGAATCCTTTTCCAATCTCAAATATTGATATATCTTTTTGTTCCCTTGCTTTGTTATACTCATATACTTTATACAATGATGGTATCATACTATATCTTAATGTATTTCTATCTTCTGTTATTGGATCTAATAATTTTAATGGTTCAAATTTATCTAATGTATATCCATTTACTTCTTTATCATTTATTAAAACATATGTTAATGTTTCTTTTAATCCTAATGCTATCATTTTATTTCTAATTTCTCTTTGTGTTTTATCATAGCTTCCTTTTCTCATTGGAACAATTGGCAATTTTCCTTCTATATTGTCAACTCCATATATACGGCTTACTTCTTCAATTAAGTCTTCTTTTATTGATATATCTAATCTTCTTGTTGGAACTGTTACTTTAATTTTTTCTCCATTTACTTTGTAAGAAAATCCTAATTTTCTAAATACATTTAATATTTCTTCATTAGGTATAACTGTTCCTAACACATCATTTATATTTTTAAATGTTATTTCAATTTCTTTTTCTTTATTATTTGTTTTGTCATATTCTACAGTTCCTGTTACAACTGTTCCTCCAGCATATTCTTCTAATAGTTTACAAGCTCGTTCAATTGCCATTGTTGTTCTTTCTGGATCTAATCCTTTTTCAAATCTGTTGCTTGCTTCACTTCTTACTATTTTCTTTGACGTTTTTCTTACTTTTACTGAATCAAAAATTGCTGATTCTATTATGATATTTTTTGTATCTGGTTCTACTTCTGTTTCAAGTCCTCCCATAACTCCTGCAAGACCAACACCATGTGTAGCATCTGCAATTACTATATCTTCACTTGTTAATGTTCTTTCAACATTATCTAATGTTGTTAATTTTTCTCCATCTTCTGCCATTCTTACTACTAGTTTATTTCCTAATTTATCAGCATCATAGAAATGTAATGGTTGACCTAATTCTAACATTACATAATTACTAATATCTACAACATTGTTTATTGGCCTTATTCCAGATGCAATTAATCTATTTTTTATGAATATTGGGCTTTCTTCTATTTTTACATTTTCTACTTTCTTTACTAATAATTTTGAACAATTTGCTGTTTTTACTTCTGTTTTTAATGTTTTGTTTATATCTTCCCCTGATTCTTTGTGTTTTAAATCAACATCTTTTACTTTTTTATCATAAATTGCTCCTACTTCATAAGCCATTCCTAAAATGCTTAATAAATCCCCTCTATTTGCTGTTAATTCAAAATCTATTACACCATCATCCATTTGAAGATATTTTATTGGATCTCCACCAATTTCTGCATCTTCTCCTAATTCTGCTATTCCTTCTGAATCCTCTGGTTTTAAAAATTTATGTTCAAGTCCTAATTCTGCTATTGAACATAACATTCCATTTGATTCTTGACCTCTTATCATTCCTTTTTTTATTGTTTTTTCTGGTAATACTGCACCATCTAAAGCTACTATTACTTTTAATCCTGTTCTTGCATTTGGAGCACCACATACTATATCTAATACTTCTGTTCCAATATTTACTTTGCATAAATGTAAATGGTCTGAGTCTGGATGTGGCTCACATTCTGTAATTTGTCCTATAACCAATTTTGTTGCATTTATTAAGTTACTTGCTGAATCATATTCATTTCCAACTCTCGTCATATCTTCTGCTAATTGTTTTACATCTACATCTATATCTATATAGTCTTTTAAAAAGTTTGTACTTAGTTTCATTTTTATTCAATTCCTTTCTTGCTTTTTTCAAAAGCACACATAATACTAAAGTTCTTTTATATCTCTATTTATCTACGAATTATTCTTCGTCCTTTCTGTCAAATTGGCTTAGGAATCTAATATCATTTGCATATAAATATCTCATATCTGGTATTCCATATTTAAACATTGCTAACCTTTCAAGTCCTGTTCCAAATGCAAATCCACCATATTCTTCTGGATCATATCCATTCATTTTTAATACATTTGGATGTACTATTCCAGCTCCTAAAACTTCTATCCAGCCTGTTTGCTTACATAAACTACATCCTTTTCCACCACATTTGAAACAACTTACATCTACTTCATAAGATGGTTCTGTAAATGGAAAATAACTTGGTCTAAATCTTAATTCACAATTTTTTCCTATTAATTTCTTTACAAATATTTCAAGTGTTCCTTTTAAGTCTGCAAGTGATACATGTCTTTCTTTTTTATCTATTACAAGTCCTTCTACTTGCCCAAATTGATGTGAATGTGTTGCATCATCTTCTCTACGATATGTTTTTCCAGCACAAATCATTCTTATTGGTGTTTTTTCTGTATTTGCTAGCATTGTTCTTGCTTGAACAGCTGATGTTTGTGTTCTTAATAAATATTCATTTGTTATATAAAAACTGTCTTGCATATCTCTTGCAGGATGTCCTTTTGGTAAATTTAATCTCTCAAAACAGAATTCATCTGTTTCTAATTCTGGTCCTGAAATTACATCATATCCCATTGATACAAATAAATCTTCTATTTCTTCTATTACTCTATTTACTGGATGTTTACTTCCTCTTTGAATTTTTGTTGCTGGTAATGTTATATCTATTGTTTCTTTTTCTATTTTTTCTTCTAACATTTTTGATTTTATTTGTTCTTCAGCAATTGATAGTTTTTCTTCTATTTCTTTTCTTGCTTCATTTACTAATGCTCCTACTTTGGGTCTTTCTTCTGCTGTTAATGCTCCTAATCCTTTTAATAAATTTGATAATTCACTTTTCTTTCCTAAGAATTGTACTTTTAATTCTTGTAAATCTTGTGAATTTTTTATTTTTGATATTTTTTCTTCTGCTAATTTTTTAATTTCGTCAATTTTGCTTTGCATTTTTATTTCCTCCTTTTTATACAAAACGTAAATAGAGCCAATCTTCCTATTTTTTAGGACGATTGGCTCTTTCGTGGTACCACCTAATTTTATTAATGGCTTACTTATGCATAATATCTCTCTATAAGCTCGCCTAATTAACCTCTTTATAGTTTTAACGGTTCTACCGCTTCTTTCTACTTGCTTTTTGCTTTGAAAAAAAGACCTCAAAAGTGAAATTTCAATATATTTAATATAAATGGTTCTCATCTTTACCATTCTCTCTGTAATATTTTACAATATATCTACTTTGCTTTTTCTATGGATTTTCTTTATAATCTTTGCATATTATATCATTATTTTTTGAAAATGTAAACTAAAAAAGTGATTTTATTTTATAAAATCACTTTTTTATATTAGAAACTTCTTCCGCCTCCACCATGAGATGTTCCACTACTTCCAGAATGTGTTGAACTTCCACTACTTTCTCCACTAGATGAACTACTTTCTACTCTTCTTGTTTGTGAAACATGTTTGTCTAAAAACTGATCTGTTTGTTCTGTCAATTTTAATGGTTTAGAAATATACTTACTAGCCTCTCTGTTTTTTTGTGGTTTTCTATGTGAACACACTCCGATAATTATAAAGATTGCTGTTGCTATTGAACTACATATCAAAGAACTTTTTATCATCTTTGATGTAGATATTATTGTATCTCCGCCATTTCTTCCTTTTTTAGCAAAGTATGTTGCATATTTTATAAATTGTTCTGCACATCCAGAATAATCCTTTTTAGAAATTTTATCATATGTATAATCTAAAATAGCATCAATTCTTTTATCATTATATATTTCTATTGCTTTTCCAGTTGTTGAAATCCACATCTTTCTATTATCCATGTCAATTAAAAACAATAAACCATTTTTATTTACCCCAACACCAAAATCATTATAATCATAAAAATCATCTGCGTAACCCATTGAACTACTTTTTGGATTTTCATTTATTGTAACAATAGCCATATCCATATTATACTTTGAAATAAATTTCTTAATCATATTATAAATTTCTTTTTCTTTGTCATCTGGTATTAATTTTGCATAATCATATATCTTTAATGTATTATCAGCACTTGGTGTTTTATCTTTTGCATATGAAGTTTGTGAATTATCTTCCAACACATTTGTTTTTTTTGTATATCCATATACATTATAGGCTTTTCCAAATCCAAGTATAATTATAAAAATTATGCATACTGTCAAAAATTTAAATTTTTTTCTCATTTACATCATTCCCCTCATTAAATTAAATATAAAAAATAAAATAAAACTAATTCCAAAAAATAGTATACCTTTTTTTATAACTTTTCCACTATCCATTGGCACTGTTCCTACAACTTTTTTTGTCTGTCCATTCATTGCAAATGTATACATTTTTTCTTTAAATTTTATATTTAACATCCATACTGGTAATAATGCATATTCAACTTCTCCACTATTAATATTTACATCACTATTATCAACAGTTACTGAATTATACCCTCTTATTGTAGATTTTAATTCATCTACCATTGTATTTTCCATTCTATTTTTTGCCCTATCATATACTTCATCTTTATTTAAATCATATTTTTCTGCTAAAAAACCAGATAAATATGATCTATTAAATGGTTTAAATTCACTATAATTATATGGTTCTATTGAGTCCATTATTTCATCTTTGAATTTAGTTGAACTGTCTACTGGTAAATCTTCTATCTCTAATTCTCCACTTCTTGTACATCTAAATGTTGATGTTTCTGTATAATCATAATTTCCAGAACTCCATCTTCTTATTTGAGTTGCCCTAGATTGTATATTTCCATTCATTTGACTATCATAAAGCCAAAATGGTATATATACACCTGTTATTTTTTCTATGTTTTTTTCATCATGAAAGTCAGATGGTGCAAACCATTTTTTCTTTACATTCTTTTTAAATTCTTCTATTGCTTCTTCTTTTGTTGTTTTAAATGGAATTAATTTATCTGGCTTAAACTCACCTTGAAGTCTATTTTTCATAATTGTAGTATTTCCACAATATACACAATGTGTTGCAACAGTATTAGCATCTGTAACAACTGTTGCACCACAATTAGGGCATGTATATTCATCTATTTCAAAATCTAAATTTTCCTTTGTTTCTTTTTCTTGTTGCTTTTCAAACTCCCCTATTTCATATGAATTACCACAATATTCACAATCCCATTTTTGTGTTGTTGGATTAAATTTTACATTTGCACCACAACTTGGACATTTGTTATCTATTGTAATCTTCATTTGTTTTTCTCCTTTAGTTTAACTTATTTCCACAATTTGGGCAAAACTTTGCACCATTTTCTACTTTTTTACCACAATTAGAGCAAAAAACTTTTTCAGGCTTTTTTTGTCCACAGTCTGGGCAGAAATTTCCTTTTACTTGTTTCTTGCAATTTGGACATTCCCACATATCTGATGTTGAACTATTATTGTTTACTGATGAATTACTTGTATTTTGCCAAGGAGCTGTAGTAGCACCTCCCATTACACCTCCTGATGCCATATTAGCCATTCCAATTCCCATAAATCCTGTTGTTGCGCCATTTGCATTATTAGCTGCATCTTTCATTGATTGAGCATATGCACCAACCATTGTTCCTTGTTGCATATATGCATTTGAACTTAATTCATAATTATTAATTTTTTCTTGTGATGCATCATCTAATGTTACTGATTCTATGTTAAATCCTTCTATTGAAATTCCTCTTCCTTTAATTCTATTATCAAAATTATCTTGAGCCATAATTTCTTTTATTTTAGCTTTTTGACTTGGTAATGCACGTACAGGAATTTTATTAACATATCCTAATTCATTTAATACTTTTTCAAATGAGTCCATTACTTCACTTCTCATTTGTTCTAATAATTGATCTTTTTTATATACTTCACTCATTCCTGCAATTTCACTCATAAATGTAGCTGGATTTGTTAATTTAAATGTATAGTTTCCAAAACATTTTATATTAACTGCTAATGGTAAAAGCTCTCCTGTCATTTGATTTGGAATTGCATGTGACCAATCATCATACATAACTGGTGTTGGTGTTCCAAATTTATTATTTATAATTTCTTTTATATTAAAGAAGAATACTGCTTGTTGCTTACTTGAAGCTCCATTATATGTGAATCTTTCCCACATTTCTTTAAACATTCCTTTAAATTCACCCTCAAACATTGATGGTGTAGATGATGTATCAAATTTATAATATCCTTCTTCTGCTGTTGCATCTATTACTTTTCCATTATCATATATAATAGCACATTGACCTTGTCCTACTATTATTGTACTTCCATTTGATATAACTCCATTTTTAGTTGTTTTTTTCATCATTAGTATATCATTTCCCATTTCTTCACATCTGATTGCTTCTTTCCATTGATCATGTAAAGTACTTCCTATTGCACCTACTGCTGCTTTTATTAATCCCATTTTTATTCCTCCTAATTTTATATTTATATATTTTTATTTTATCATTTGTATTCTTTTTTTGCAATGTATAATCCTTATTTTTCATTTTTAAAATTTTTTTTAGTTTTTTTGTTTTTTCTATTGACAAATATTCACAATTGTCTTATAATAATCATTGTCGTAAGACATAAGCCAGTTTACATTTATGCAGATGTGGCGGAACTGGCAGACGCACAGGACTTAAAATCCTGCGGTTGAATAAACCGTGCCGGTTCGATTCCGGCCATCTGCACCATTAGAACCTCAAGTAGTTCGTAAGATATGCTTGAGGTTTTAATTTATAAAAAAAGCAGATTTTCCTAACATTTTTCCTAACACTTTTCAATTTTCTGTGTAAGTTAAGAAAATGTTTTGAAATATATTCTTTTGAACATTTATCTAGTACCAATAGATATTTGTTCTTTTTTATTGTCATTTGATACAAACGACATATTAAATTTTGTTTCAATCATATTTGCTGGTATAGATTTATCATTCTGATCTAAATGAGAATATCTTTGAGTAGTAATAATATTCGAATGACCAAGCCATTTTTGAATTTCTGGAAGTGGTACACCATTTCTTAAAAGTAATGTAGCACAAGAATGTCTTAAATCATGTAATCTAATATGTCTAAATCCATTTTCTTTTAATATTCTACTAAAAGTTCTATCTACATAGTCAGGTTTTACTAATTCTCCATTATCCATCAAACAAATAAAATCTTTATAGTCTGTTATATAAGTATTTCCAAAGATTTTTTCATTTAATTTATATTTTTCTTTATACTTCTTTAATGAATCAGCAATAAAATCAAACATAGGTAAAGTTCTATAACTTGATTTATTTTTAGGAATATCTTTTATAAGAAATTGAGTAACACCATCATATTTTCCTCTACCAACTGTTTTTCTAATAGTAATACTCTTGTTTTTAAAGTCTATTGCATTCCAAGTTAATCCTAAAATTTCTTCTCTTCTTAAACCATATATAATGCCTAAAGTAAGTGGTAGTTCTAGTTTTTGAGTTTTTATAACCTCAATTAATTCAATAAGTTCATCATCTGTATAAAATTCTGGAATATAAACTTCTTTTTTTACACTTTCAATTCTATCCATAGGATTAGATGGTATTATTTCAGCAATAACAGCCTCTTTGAGAGCAGTATTCATATTAGAAGTATAATGTGCTATTGTTGAACCTTTTAGTCTTTGTTTATATAAGTAGTTTATAAAATCTTGTATATCTCTCGGTCTTAAGTCAATTAATTTTATTTTTTTTGATTTAAAATAAGGACATAGTCTTCCTTTTACAACTTGTTCGTACCCAATATAAGTTGATTGAACAACTTTAGGTTTTATATTTTCCAACCATTCTAGCATATAATCACTAAAAAGCATATTTGAATATTTAGAATTTTTAGCAATAGTATTCATTTTATTACTAAAACTATTTTCAGCATTTACTCTTACTAATTCCTCATTTAGTATTTTTTCAGCTTGTTTTCTAATTTGATTATTTTTTCTTTCGTTATTATCTACTTTTAAGCCAGTAGAATGCCATTCGGGTTTTCTTTTTCCATATTCATTATACATATTGAATACTAAAAAATAATAACCTTTATTAATTTGTACGCTACCTGTTATCATACATAAACTCCTTTCCAAATAACAGTTTAAATTTAGCTTACTTTTGATTTTAAAATCATAACATATAAGCAAATTTTATTCTAGTTACTTTTAAAATAAGTAAAAGCCGTTACCACTAGTTGATAACAACCTAGTTTTGATTTGTTAAATAATAAATAATATTTCTTTTTGGTATTTTATATTCTCTACCAACTTTAAGCGATGGAATAGTTTGGTTTCTTACTAATCTATAAGCAAGATTTACGCCAATTCCAAGCATTTCTTTTAATTGAACAATGTTTACTATATCAGGATATGCAGTAAACATTAAGTCATAATTTTCTTTTATATTACCCATATAGTTTATCCTCCTTCTTTAAAAATTTATAAAATAAAAAGACTTTCTATAAAGTCCCTTGATTTACATACTATAACATCTATATTTGTATTTTTGAGTTGGAATAGGAATGTTCATATTTATTGTCTTTGGAACATCAGTGCCAACTTTTATACCTTTATTAAGTTTTAGATTCCCGTTTTTATCTGTGTGATAAATACTTGAATTATATTTAGCAAAAGCATAATCATTTATATTGCTATTAGAATATGATAATTCTAAAGAGTCTTGATTTAATAATGCTTGTAGTTGTTCATAAGAATTATCTTTTTTCTTTGGTCTATCATAATTTTTAAAATATTCTTTCATATAATCTTTTCGTTTAATAGCATTAGTATTTTTGCGAATTTGTTTTTCTTCTTTACATCTACTATCTGATTTTATTACTTTTGAAACATATTGTTTAGAAACACCAACCATTGTTGCAATATCTTTTTGTTTTAGATGTTTATTATAGTATAAATCTAAAATGTTCTCTTGATTTTCCAACCTAAAATACCTCCTTCCAAATTGGTTGACTTTTTGTTTGCAAGATTTTTTATACAATTCACCTATTGACATTTTTTCCTAATTGTTGTACTATTATATTGTAAAAAATCTTACATAGCAATTTGATATTGTCATTATATAATCATAATTTATATTTGTCAATACAATATTAAAATATTTTTGAAATTTTTTACATATATTTTATTGGAGGAATAGAAATGAGAGAATTACCTCGTCATTTAATATTAAAAGATTTTTATTTATGGTTTAATATTAAAGAAAAAGAAGAATATTATTCAACACCTCTTTATTTATATGGTGTTACAAGAACAGAACATAAAAAAGATGAAACAAGGTTATATTTGAATTTAGAAAAAGATATTACAAAAATAAAACACACAAATAAAAAAGAAATTCGTAAACAGCCATCTACTATATATATTCATTATGCTGAAAGTATAGGAATGATTTTATTAAGACTACTAAATGCCGACTTTTCTACATTTAAAACTGCATACAATACTTTCTTTTATGCTTATGGTTTTGAATTAATAAGAGAAGATGAACATTATTTAGAATCTAGAGAGCCATTAACAGACACAGAGTTTTTGAAACTATTAGAAGATATATATAATGACTATTTAGAGGAATTATTAGAAATACAAAATGAATTTAAGAAATGTGTAGATTTTGTATATAATTTAAATGGTAATGAAGAATTAAAGGAAAGTTCTATATATTCAAAATTTGTTGCCTATACAATTAAAAATGATATTTATACATATTCACAAAATATTGAAATAATTCTAGATAACTATATAAACATACATAATCATAATTATAATGAATCAATAGAAAATTTAATAAAAAGAATTGAAGATAAAGACCCTAATTTAGAATTACACAATGTTTATACAAGTACAAAATTAAGAGGCATTTGCTTTATAGTTTTAGATTTATTAGTAAAACAAGAAAATTTACCGATAAAAATATGTCAAAATTGTGGTAGATATTTTATTCCAACATTTAGGCAAAATGAAATATATTGTGATCTGGAAAATGTCGATGGAAGTCCAACTTGTAGAGAGAAAGGTGCTAATGAAACTTATAAGAAAACATTAGAAAATACACCAGCATTATTGTTATATAGAAGAACATATCAACAAAAAGTTATGAATGTATATAGAAACAAAGAAAACAAACAACTAAAGAAAGATTTTGATAAATGGAAAAAAGAGGCACAGGCAAAGATAAAACTATTTAAACAAGGCAAATTAGATGAAGATGCTTTGTATAAATGGATGGAAGAAAATAAATAAAACTAATTTTATTACTAATAGTGTGAAAATTTGGAAAATATGGTAAAATATAAAAAATGAATTTTGCAGCATTATGCTGCAAAATTTCAAAAGGAGGATATATGAAAGATTTAACAGGTGTTATAAATGATGATGAATATTTTAAATTTTTGGAAAATATTAAAACAGATATTATAACAACAAGAAGGCAAATATTGTCTCAAGCAAATAATGAAGTTGTTTTAATGTATTATCGTATTGGAAAAGGATTGATTGAAAATAGTAAATATGGAAATAGATTTATAGATACTTTAGCAACAGATTTGAAATTAGATTTTCCGAATATGCAAGGATTATCAGCAAGAAATTTACGATATATGAAAAGATTTGCAAAAGAATTTGAATATGATTCAATTTTGCAACATAATGTTGCAAAATTACCATGGACAACTATAACTACAATTATGGATAAAATAAAAGATAATGCTGAAAGGATATGGTATATAGAAAAAACGTTAGAAAATTTGTGGTCGAGAACAGTTTTAGAACATCAAATTGCTACAAATTTATATGAAAGACAAGCATTAAATGATAATAAAATTAGTAATTATAAGGAAACCTTGCCTATTGAACTAGGAAAAAGAGCATTAGAAATGTTAAAAGATCCTTATATATTTGATATTGCATATAGTGAAAATGCATTAGAAAAAGATGTAGAAGATGCTTTAGTTTCTAATATAACTAATTTATTATTAGAATTTCGGTAATGGTTTTGCTTTTATAGGAAGACAATACCATCTAGAAATTGAAAATGAAGATTATTATATAGATTTATTATTCTATAATTTGAATTTAAAATGTTATGTTGTTGTTGAGCTAAAGACTGTTAAATTTATTCCGGAATTTGCAGGAAAATTAAATTTTTATTTAAATGCTGTAGATATGGTATTAAAAAAAGATGATGATAACCCTACAATAGGAATCTTGTTATGTAGAGATGAGCACAAATTGACTGCTGAATTAGCATTAAAAGATATAAATAAACCAATTGGTGTAGCAGAGTATAAATATTTACAAGAAATTCCGGATTATCTAGCCAATAATTTGCCAAGTATAGAAACATTAGAAAAAAGATTAAATAACAAAGAAGGTAACAATTAACTATAGAAATAGGTGATGAATATTTATGAAAAAGAATAGTAGTGAATATAGATTATGGAAAAAGAAAAATGATGAAAAAAAGTTGAGAAATAGAAAAAAGTCTAAAAAAAGTACTAATCATTCTTCAAATACTACAAAAAGTATAGGTAAAAGAAGTAGTAACTTGCCATATAAAGTTTTTGTACCTCCTAAACAATTTAGTATATTAAATAATCCAGCTGAAACAATAAACTTTTTTAATTACATATTAGATATAATTAAAAAAATACCAAGGATAAAAAATAGCCAGAGTATCTATCTTCTGATGATCGATATGACTGAAGTGCAAAATATAACAGGAGATGCATTAATGTATTTGTTAACAGTTATGAAGAATACAAAAATGCAACAAGATAGAAAAATAATATGGAAAGGTAATTTTCCTAAAGATGAAAAATTTAATCAGTTTTTAAGAGCATCTGGATTTTTAAAATATATGAAAACGGCTGAGCAAAACCTTATACATTCAGACGAAAACTTTGAGATTCAATGTGGTAAATTAATGCAAGGAGATGTTGCAAAGTATATATGCGATTTTACAAATAGTAAATTAAATCAAGATAAATTATTTACTAAATTTTTATATAGAATGCTTACGGAATTAATGACCAATACTAAAGACCATGCATACAACAGAAAATCTAAATTTGATTATTGTTGGTATATTTTCGTTGAAAATGATAAAGATAAAATAAAATATACTTTTATGGATAATGGAATAGGAATACCAACTACGGTTTTTAAGAAATTTCATGAAAAAATAATTGAAACACTTCATCTAGATAAAGAGTATAAGTATATTGAGTCAGCTTTAAAGGGAGATTTTAGAACTGAAACCAAAATAGAACACAGAGGAACTGGGTTGCCAGATATATTTGGAATAAGTAAAAGGGGGAATATTAGTAATTTAACAATAATTTCTAACAAGGCATATTATAGTAAAGAGCAAAAGAGTTATGATTTAGAGACACACTTAGAAGGTACAATTTTATATTGGGAAATAAATAAATCGAAGGGAGAATGATTATATGAATATTAATATTTGTAAAGATTATACAGATACTCCAGGAGGAAGATATATAAGTCAAGGAGAATTTTCAGGTGAAGATTTCAGAAACAAATTGTTAAAACCTAAATATTTAGAAGCAGTAGAGAAAAACGAAAAATTGAAAATTGATTTAGATGGAGGATATGGATATGGATCATCATTTTTGGAAGAAGCATTTGGAGGACTAATAAGGGACTTAGATGAAGATTATAAACAAGCTTTAGAAATAATACAAATAAAATCTAATGATGAACCATCTTTAATTGAAGATATAACAAAATATATAGAAGATGCAATTGCAAAGAAGTAGGAGGAATATATGGGATTTATAAAGAAACATTCTAAATGTCTTGTGATTACAATATTAATTACACTAGTAATATTAGGAGTTGTCAATATATATAACAATGGATGGAAAGATTTTATAAAGATGAATGCTTATGAAATTGTTACAATTGCAATTGCTTTATTAGTTACTTATTATTTGACTGAAAGAAAAAATGATATAAGAAAATTAAATAATAAGATAGAAAATATATGCAATAATATGCAAGTATATTTAAGAGAAGAATATGGTATTACACCTTCAAAGAAAAATAAAGAAAAAGTTCTAATGAATATAAGATATATATCAAATAAAATACACATTTTAGAAAAATTATCAGAAAAAAATAAAGAGATAAAAGATTCTATTAGTTATATAAAAAAAGAACATAAAAAATATATAGAATTTGTTGATGATAATTTTGATCAAGAAGACATATATTTTCAAGAAGAAAATCGACAGGAAAAGCTTAAATCTATAATTAATAATATAGATAATAAGCTGGATGAAATAATAGTATATTTATATACTGGACAAATTCCGATAGTACATAGTGAACAAGAATAATGTTTAAATTCTAAAAGAGAATGATAACTTAACAATCATTCTCTTTTAATCGTCATCTAAATCATCAAATAATTTACTATCATAAAAATCTCTTATAGAAATTCCAAAACCAATACATATATAGTAAATCGTATCAGAAGATGGAGCTTTTTTTATAACTTTGAAAATACTTCTAATAGTTGAGGGATTAATTCCAGAAGCTATTGCTAGTTGATTTATATTCATATTATTTACTTTACATAGTTCATCAATTCTTTTTCTTGTTGCTTCTAACAAAGTCATAATATTCCCTCCTATTCTTACGAAAATTTATAAAATCAGTATAGCAAATAAAAAAATAAAACACGCGTGAAATTTAACGCATAAACATTGACATTTTTGAGCAGTAATGGTATAAAAAATATAGAATAATAAACTTATGAAAAGAGGATTTTTTATGAACAATAAAGTAGTAAATAAACAAATACCGTTAGAAACAATAGTAAAAGTTGCTAATCATTTAGAAGATTACAAAGAAAATTATGATAGAAAATTTGAATTAGAACAAAATAAAAATAAGAATATTCCTTATGGAGAGAAACAATGGGAATATGAAAATGGAAATACAACTATAAATTACACAATAGAGTTTAAAAATGGAAAAAATATAAAAGAAATATTAAAAGATTTTGGAGTAATAATCTTAATTACAATAATTTCATTTGTGGCTAATTTAATTCAAATAGATATTGCAACATATCTTGCAGGAACTACTCAAAAAAGATTAAATGGAATACAAAATTTACTAGAAAATTTTATTTATGTTTTGTCTAGATTTGGTACAATGGTATTTAATACTATGTTTATAAGTAATTGTGGGCTATTTCCTAATTATTTAATGATGCTCTTTGTATTAATCATAACACTTATGGCTGGAATTTATGAAGTACAGACAAAGGAAAATGGCATAGTATTTAATATAATATTTCTTTTTGTATTAACTATGCTTATAACTTTTGCAATGTGTATTGTTAGTATTGCAAGTTATGATACAGGAAGAATTCATGTACCTGTAGGGGCTTTAATAGGAGTTATTTTTATTTATCTATTTTGTAAAACAAGCATTTTTGAAGAAGAGACAATCATTAAATATTTAATAATAACAACATTAATTGCTTATAATCTTATAACAATAGTAAATACAATTTCTTTACTATATCAACATAAACAAGTAAACGAGTTAGAAAGGAAGCAGTGTGAAGGATTAGAAGATTACATAGAAACATATGAAAGAGAAAATAATGTGCAAATTACAGAGGCTAGATATTTTAAATTATCAAACATGAAAAAATATGGCTATTTTGAAGAAATAAAGAACGAGTCAGTTCTTACATATGATGGTGTTGCATGTACATGGTCTGCAATAGGTACAATTAATTTTTATACAGGAAGAAATTTTGCAGATAACTATCTAGAAGCATATCCAAATAAAGAATTATTTTATGCATATGCAGCTAAAAGAAAGTTAGGATATGAAGGAAACTTTGTGATAATGGATGACATTTTATATTTCTTAGCATATATTTAAAATTTGGGTGATGATATGAAAAAAAGACAAAAAGACTACTTAATCTTTTTTGGAATATTTATATTGGCAATACTAATATATAGTAACTGGATAACTATGCATTATGCTTCAGATACATATAATATTATGAATGTAGGATATGAAACATATGCTACAAATTGGTCTTTAAAAGATGGAAGACTAATAATGTATCTTATTACTATGATATGTGCAAAACTTAATATATCAATAGAAATTTATGTGATAGGAACATTATTAGGAGCACTACTAATATCTGCTGGCTGTGTTATAAAATTAAAGAATATAGTTTTAGCGAATACTGAATATAGTTTAAAAAAAGAAATACTTGTTGTAATTGCTTCATTTTTTACAATATTTAATTTTATGTATATAGAGAATATGTATTTTGTAGAAGCAATTGTAATGGCACTAAGTTTATTAGCTTTTATATATTCTGCAGATTTTATAGTTAATAACAAAGGAATAAAAAATAAAAGCATAGCATTAATTTTAGCAATAATAGGAGTTATAGCATATCAGGGAACAGCAGGATTTCTTATTATAGTAACTTTTGTTTTTAGTTTATTAAAAAATAAAGTGGAATTAAAAGGTTCAAAAGAAAATATAAAAACAAATTTAACTATAGGAAAGTTAGAAGGAAATGGGCATAAGATAAAAAACTTGAAGATAGTGCTTAAAGAAAGTAATTCGGGATTAATAAAATTAATAAAAACCACATTAAATAACACAAATTTTGAAAATATAAATATAGTGAATAGTGCATCTGGAGAAAGAACAGGAGTTATTGCAAATTCTAATGCTAAAATAGAAAATATTGCAATAAATAATGTAACTGTAAATGCACCAAAAATGAATAAAGTTGGATTTATAGGTAACAGTACAGGTGAAGAAATAAAAAATATAAAGATGGATACTATAGAGATAATAGGAAATGGTAATGTAGCAGGACTAGCAGGTGAATCAGAATTGCCAATTTTAAGAGAAGTAGATGCTAAAAATTTGAATATTGTAGGAAGCTCAAGTTTTGTAGGAGGAGTACTATCTAATCCAACGAAAAGAATAGGATACAATATAAAAAATGTAACGGTTTCTAATTCGCATATTCAAGGTCTAGATTATGTTGGAGGTGT
>ENA-ORSB01001415-ORSB01001415.1-human-gut-metagenome-genome-assembly--contig:-NODE-1415-length-22507-cov-48.755701_pt1 | contig 22507 bp, 17 predicted proteins | sample MGYA00242180_ERZ509144 | MGnify/ENA primary metagenome ERZ509144 (study PRJEB26280, sample SAMEA2338661) | human gut metagenome | biome: human gut; feature: human-associated habitat; material: faeces...
CGGGCTTTGCAAAAGGCCCGCAAATAAAGGCGTTTTGACATTTTTGGACGCTTACCTCCTTTATGACAACCAATGGGGACGCAACCCTTTTGGATTCTCTTCGCCAATCAGTAGTCGCAGAGAATCGCGCAGAATTTGAAGCCCGTGAACAAAAATTGGAGGAAGCATACGCCCACGAACTAGAGAAGCTATCTTCTAATTTACACAACAAAAAAATATAAAGACATTATGTATCTAAGCAAAATAACCGTTCGGAATTTCCGATTATTAAAAAACTTTTCTATTGATTTAGAACAGGATTTGTCACTTGTAATAGGAAAGAACAACTCTGGTAAAACCTCCCTTTTGTATCTTTTGGACAAGGTGCTACATTGGAGAGAAAAGGGCGGCAGTATTCATATTGACGATTTCAATCTAGATTTTAAAAAATCTATGGTTGAAATGTTAGCAAGTGAAACGGAAATAGACGAGAAAGATTACACAGAAGATGGCGTCAGTCTTCGTCTTTACATAAAATATGACGACGCTGATGATCTTTCTAATGTTGGACTCATTATGATGGATTTGGATGAGAACAACTACTATGTAGTATTGGGCTATGACTACACCCTCCCTTATGATGCTTATAAGCGACTTCGAGAAAGAGCAAGGGCTAATGCGAAGAATCATGAATCATCAATTTCTAAAGAAGTCGAGATACTTTTGGATAAAAGAATCTCAAATTATTTCGTTCTGCGTAAAAAATCAATAGCGTATGATGCAAATACTCAGCAGATTAATGAGGCTGTTTATATTGACTTGAAAAATCGTCCGCAGTTTCATGAAGAGGCTTTGATTTCTATTGGTTATATTGATGCGAAACGTCAAGTAGCAAATAAGGAAAATGACAAGACATTATCTTTGCAGACAGCAGAACTCTTTAATAAGCTGCAGTCAGAAGATAATGATGTTTTCGATGACTTCGTTCAAACCATATCTGAATCTGACGTAAAGCTGGGGGAGGTTTATGCAGATATGTTCAAAAGTGTTTTGGGCAAAGTAGAGGAAATGGGAGGAGTGAGAGCAAAGGAAACTAAGCTGATGGTAACATCCTCCTTGAAAGAGCAAAATCTGTTAAGGGGAAATACGAAAGTTGTTTATGAACATGGGGGAAGCCAACTACCAGAAGATCACAATGGCTTGGGATATATGAACTTGATTTCTATGATATTTCAAATAGAAATCATTCGTCAGACATTCCTTGAAGGATGTAATGGAAAAATGTCAGATATCAATCTTCTTATTATAGAAGAACCTGAGGCCCACACTCATCCTCAAATGCAATATATCTTTATCAAGAATATAAAGAAGTTGCTAGGCACTCCTTTGAGAACGAAGGACGAAAATCGTAGTATTCAATCGGTGATTACTACTCACTCTTCTCATATTGTCTCTGAAAGTGAATTTAATGATATTAAGTACATGAGAAGACAAGGAAACGAAGTGATAGCCAAGAATTTGAAAGATCTACAAATAGAGTATGAAAATGATGAACAAAAATGGTATACATTTTTAAAACACTATCTTACGCTCAATAGAAGTGAGTTGTTCTTTGCTGACAAGGCTATCTTTATTGAGGGAGATACCGAGAGAATTCTCCTTCCTGTTTTGATGAAAAAGATAGACCAGGAAGAACCATGCGATGAAACCAAGGAAGAAATACCTCTTTGTAAGCAAAATATTTCTATTATAGAAGTAGGTGCTTATTCCCATATCTTTGGCAAATTTATAAATTTCATTGGATTGGAAAAAGCAGTGGTATTTACTGATTTGGATATCGGTCATAAGACTAATGGTAAAGGACAAATCATGAAAGCAAAATATGACGGAACAGATGCTATGCTTACTTCCAACAATGCCTTGAAAGCTTATTTTGAAGATCTGAAAGACGAGAAGGAATTGAAAGTAAATAAACTGATAGCATTGCAAGATACTGACAAGTTGTTTGTTTGGAACTCAATGAAGTCAAAATGGAAACGTAATTCTAAAGGTAATTTAAAAGTGTGTTTCCAGACTGAGGAAAATGACTATCAAGCAAGAACTTTTGAAGATGCTTTCTTTGCTATTAATAGAAGTTTCCTACAAAATAACAAATCTAAACTGTTTGGCCTCAACGCAAATCACCTAACTAAATTTTTGAATAAGACGAGCGGTTTTGATGCTTATAAGTTAGCAGAGAATGGTGTTGAAAGTAAGGCAACGTTTGCTGTAGAAATCATTTTCAATAGCAAACAGGAAGATAACAAAGATTTCTGTGGTTGGAATATTCCGCAGTACATAAAGGAGGGACTGCTATGGATAAGGAAGTAGAGAGCATCATAAACCATATAGAGAAGAACGAGAATTTTCTTCTTAGTGGTGGCGCAGGAAGCGGTAAAACCTATTCTTTGGTTCAAGTTATTCGTGAGGTTATTGCGAGGTTTCCGTCAAGCAAAATAGCATGTATGACTTATACCAATGCCTCTGTTCATGAAATTGAGCGAAGGGTTGATCATTCCAATCTGAACGTATCAACTATCCATGATTTTTTATGGGATAATATCAAGAACTTCCAAGATGAGCTAAAGGATACTCTGATTGATCTGTTGAATTCAACAGATTCTCGAATCAAACTAAAAGGATACGAAGGAGATGTACCTGCTGATTTCTTTTACAAGGAACGAAAATCCGACTTTGTAATACAGTATAAAGAGTTCACCAAGTTACAGGATGGTGTGATTTCCCATGATGAGGTGTTAAAACTCTCAGAGCGGATGTTTGCCAAGTATACAAAGATAATTACGTTTGTCAAGTCGAGATATCCTTTTATTTTTATAGATGAGTATCAAGACACCAATCCTCTTATAGTTAAAATCCTTCTAGAGTATTTCCCTAAAGAAGGTCGAAAATGTGTGGTCGGTTTCTTCGGCGACTCTATGCAGGCTATTTATGATGATGGGGTTGGCGATATCAAAGGATATTTGGTTACTGAAGCCAATCCTAAAGGTTGCGTTTATGAAGTACAAAAGAAACAAAATAGAAGATGTCCTCTAGCAGTTATTCAATTGGCCAACAAGCTTCGTTTGGATAATTTGCTTCAAGAGCCTTATGAGCATACAAAAGAAGGAAGTGTTTCTTTTTATTATTCGGAAACGGAAAAAATAGACCAATTGAAAGATCTACTTGTACATGACTTCAATTGGGACTTCAGTGATTCAAACAATACAAAAGAGTTACGTTTAACTCACAATCTTATCGCCTCTGAGGCAGGATTCAAAACCCTGATGGAAATCCATGATTCAGACAAAATCATGGAGTATTGTGATCGGTTAAAAAAGTATGCTCAGCTTCGAGGTGTATATGATGAAATCACGTCTATGACCTTAGGGGAAGTTATTTCTTTTTTCTCTTCACACTTTAAAAGTGACGAAAAAAAATGGTCGCCAACGCCTGCGCAACAGGACTTCATAGAAACCAACGCGTGTCTTTACGACGAAGCTATGAAAATGCCATTTGACGGTATTGCTTGTTATGTAAATAAAGACCAAATGTTGGATGATAAATCTGAGGAAGATTCGGCCAAAGGTACGGGTTCTAAGCTGTCACCTCTTAATATGCACCTTCATAAAATCGAGCATTGTATCCAGTTATATCTAAATAAAGAGTATAACGAATTTATGCGCTCTACTAGTATAAAACAGATTAGCAGAGCATCGCAGAAAAAGATGCTTCGCGAGGGTATAGACAAAATCATCAGCGTGTATGAAAAGGAGACAATTTCAGAGGTCATAGATCTGGCTGATTGGTTGGGTATATGTATTAAAGACGACAAGTTCGAGTCGTACATAGATAGTCATCCATATTTGTGGAGACGGATAAAGGACGTTGAATACCAAGAGGCAAGAAATCTATATGTATATCGTATGGGAAATCAGCCATTTTCCACTCAACACAAAACGAAGGGCTTGGAGTATAATAATGTGTTAGTGATATTAAAGTCAAATTGGTCAAAATATAACTTTGCTTCTTTATTCTATAATAATAAAAAAAGTACATCAATTGTAGAACGAACTAAGAAGCTATTCTATGTTTGTTGTACTCGTGCAAAAGAAAACTTGGTTGTTTATTATCCCTTGGTGACTAAAGAAGTGGTTGAAGGAGCAACGCAGATGTTCGGAGAGAAGAATGTTTACAAGATATGATAGCTTGTAGATAACACAAACCAATGAGAGTATCTCTAAGCTCTGTTGTTGGCAAGCATATTTTGGGTGCTTCGTTCATCAAGGTGTTTTGAATGAGCACAAGTTTTTATACAATTTTAAATCTGCATTCTAATTTTTATAAGAGGTATTAATGACCGATTAATGTTCGATTAGCGGCGATTAATGTGAAACCCCTTGGCAGCTTGCCTGCCAACCATATCCTCAATGTTTCTCGGCTTTGTGCCGAGACTCCGTATATCACCATTGCAGCGGTAAGCACTCAAATTAGGGCTCAATTTTGAAAGGTGTAACTTTGCTGCCAAATTTTAAACATTGATTTATGTGCAACAGCGAAGATTTCGAACATTTTCGATAAATTATAAGCAAAGTCAGCTTGCTTGAACTTTGCCATAGTGAGAAAATGTATGAAACGATTCTATTTCCAGTACCAGACGGAGGCAATGGCGAAGGGCATCTCCATTGAACAGTTCTGCAACCATAATAAAGTACTAACTATTAGGAGGAAATACATCAAAACACTTTTTCCGTAAGTGCAGAAGATGTTTTGTAATACAAAAACCACGGAAATATAAACATATATTTATGAAAAAAGTAATGCTTGTTTTCGGAACCCGTCCCGAGGCCATCAAGATGTGTCCTCTCGTCAAGGAGTTCCAAAAACATACGGATGAGTTTAGAACCGTAGTGTGTGTGACGGGTCAGCACCGTGAAATGCTTGACCAAGTATTGACCATCTTCGACGTGAGGCCCGACTACGACCTCAACATCATGAAGCAAGGCCAGGACCTGTATGACGTGACGGCACGCGTGCTGACGGGTATGCGTGACGTGTTCAAGGAGTGTAAGCCCGACGTGGTGCTTGTGCATGGCGACACCACCACTTCGACGGCAGCCGCCCTTGCCGCATTCTATCAACAGATACCCGTAGGACACGTGGAGGCTGGTCTACGTACACATAACATCTATAGTCCTTGGCCCGAGGAGATGAACCGTCAGATTACAGGGCGTATCGCTACCTATAACTTCTCTCCGACACCGCTTTCGGAGAAGAATCTTCTTGAGGAGAAGGCACATGGTAATGTATTTGTCACGGGTAATACCGTGATAGATGCCCTCCACATGGTGGTTGGCAAACTCAACAATGATGCCGCACTGGCTAAAGAGCAGGATTCTGTCCTTCTTCAAGCAGGATATGACATCACTCGACTGAAGAATGGAAAGAAGCTTGTCTTGATCACAGGTCACCGCCGTGAGAATTTCGGAGACGGCTTCATCCGTATGCTCTCCGCCATGCGTGATTTGTCCATGAAATACCCAGGGGTGGACTTTGTGTATCCCATGCACCTGAATCCCAATGTGAGGCGTCCGATCCATGAAACCTTCACGGGTATGGACACCCTTCCCAAGGGAAAGGGCTGGGGAGAGGCTTCCAACTTCTTCTTCATCGAGCCGCTCCAATATCTGGAGTTTGTCCACCTCATGTCGAAAGCCGCCATCGTGCTTACCGACTCAGGAGGCATCCAGGAAGAGGCCCCCGGTCTTGGCAAGCCCGTCCTCGTGATGCGTGACACTACGGAGCGTCCCGAGGCACTTGCCAGCGGTACAGTACATCTTGTGGGTACGGACTACGACAAGATTGTGAATGAAGTAAGCGTGCTCCTTGATAGCGAGGAGGCGTATAAGAAAATGTCACAAGCCGTCAACCCTTACGGAGACGGAAAGGCTTGTGACCGCATCGTCCGCATTCTCAATGGCGAGGACGTGGAGCGTTATGCATAAAGATAAGTGGAATACATTTTAAAAACATCAAAACAAAAAAACACTATGGTTAATGTAATTGGATTAGGCTATATCGGACTTCCGACAGCCCTTATGATGGCAGTGCACGGAGTAGAAGTGATCGGTACCGACTACAACAAGGAGCTTGTCAATACGTTGAACGCTGGTCATACGACGTTCAAGGAAGATGGGCTGGACGATCTCTTTCAGAAAGCACTGAAGGCAGGAATCAAATTCACCACAGAATATCAGAAGACGGACATGTATATCGTCTCTGTTCCGACCCCTTATGATAAGTTCTCGAAGAAGGTGGATGCCTGCTATGTCGTTTCGGCCGTGAAAGACGTGATGAAGGTTTGTCCCAAGGGTGCAACCGTCGTCATCGAGTCAACTGTCAGTCCAGGCACCATCGACAAGTTTGTGCGTCCCGTGATAGAGGCCAATGGTTTCACGATAGGGGAGGATATCAACCTTGTCCATGCCCCTGAGCGTATCATCCCGGGCAATATGGTGTACGAACTTCTGCACAATAACCGTACCATTGGTGCTGACAACAAGGAGATTGGCGAGAAGGTAAAGCAGTATTATGCCAGTTTTTGCCAAGGCGAGATTGTTGTGACGGATATCCGCTCTGCGGAGATGTCAAAGGTCGTGGAGAACACCTTCCGTGCCGTGAATATCGCCTTTGCCAATGAGCTTTCGCGTATCTGCCGCCATGACAACATGGATGTGTATGAGATTATCAAGATCTGCAATATGCACCCGCGTGTAAACATTCTCCAGCCTGGTCCTGGAGTGGGAGGTCATTGTATCTCCGTAGATCCTTGGTTCCTTGTCGGTGACTACCCCCAGTTGGCCAAGGTCATTGATGAGTCTATGAAGACCAACGACAGCCAGCCGACATTTGTTCTCAACCGCATCTATGAGATAATGAAGGAGAACGGTATCACTGACAACCGTCGTGTCGGTTTGTATGGCTTGACTTACAAGGAAAACGTGGATGATTATCGTGAGTCGCCTACGCTCCAGCTTTTGGAGGCCCAGGAGCGACACCTTGCTCGTCCTTTGAAGTGCTACGACCCGTTCTTGGAGAATCATAAGATTGCAGAGAATCAGATCTCTGACTTTGATGAGTTCTTGAAGGACATTGATATGGTTGTAATCATGGTGAAGCATGACCATATCAAGCAGAACTGGGAGAAACTTAAGGGTAAAGTTGTGATGGACTGCTTCAACATCTGTCCGTTGGATGGTGTTTATCATATCTAACTAACAAGTTTAGCGCATGCTCAGGCGAAATGAGAATCTGTGGCTTGCTGCCACCATGCGCTTCTATAATTATTATATGAGAATACTTTTAGCAACTTCAGCTATTGTTCCTAAAGGTGGGGGCATAGCTTCGTATAACCAAGAGCTCATAAATGCGTTTAGGGGAATAGCTGATTTTTCAGTCTTAACTGACGAGGATATTCGTGAATATGTTGGAATTGACAAGGTTTATTCTACGTTTAATCATGATTGTTTCTCAATAGATTATTGTAAAGAAATTGTTGGTTGTATCAATAATACTCGATTTGATGTAATTATCAACAGCGGCTCATTGTTGATGGCTATTATTGCACCATATGTGAACGCGCCGATTTGCTCAGTATCTCATTTTGTTGATGGGATTTTGGCTCTTAAGGCTGGTTTTAACTCACAATATATTGCAAGGATTATAGCATTGTCTAATTATGGAAAGCAGCATCTTGAAAAACGTTTTTCGATTTCGAATAAAAGCTGCGTAAAAGTCGTTTATAACTTTGTTCATACAGAAACAGTTGAGTTAGACCAAAAAAAGATTACTAAACGCCCTATGGTTATAGTTTATCCAGGGGGAACATCTGTAAAAAAGAGTTTTGATATTGTGATGAAGGCTCTAAAGAAACTTATAAAGACCAAATTGGATTTTCGATTTTATTGGTTGGGTGGGACTACTTTACCTTCAGCGCGCTTTTGTTTGGCATCAAGTTGTGATAAGCTCATCAAATATGATTCCCGAGTTACATTTACAGGTCGAATTCCTCGCGAAGATGCAATTCGCATTATGAAATCTTCCAATATATTTCTGCTTCCTTCTCGCGGCGAAGGTTGTCCAATGACATTATTAGAAGCTATGCAGGATGGATGCATTCCTGTTGTAAGTGATGCAAAGCATGGAAGTAGAGAAATTCTCGAAGATGGGGATTTTGGTGTGATAGTAAGAAATGAAGACGAGAATTCCTTATACCATGCTTTGTGTGCTATTCTAGAAAATGCTGATGATTATGCCATTAACTACCAAAAGTCATTTGAATATACTAGACGAGTGCTTTCTGAAGAAAAGTGGAGAAACTCAATGTTGGGAATCATTAATGATTGTATGGCTATGCGGAAAAAAATGGAGTCTATAAATGAAAAGCATTTTCGAGCCAATACGCGACTAATTAAAACAGAAATTAAAAAAGAAAGGATCGCCACAATATTTTCGAGTATGAAATCCTGCCTAATATGTAACTGGCTCTATTTAACTAGGTATTATGACTAGTCTGATTAAACTAAAGGGCGAACGTAAAAAACTATTTGAAAATTTTGTTTCGCTTTCTGTTTTGCAGGTTTTGGGGTATTTGTTTTCTTTAATTACTCTCCCGTATCTTGCTAAAACATTAGGTGCTGAAAATTTTGGAAGAATTTCGTTCGGTGTCGCTGTTATTTCTTATTTCCAATGTGTTGTGCAGTGGGGATTTCGGTATTCATCCGTTCGTGACATAGCTATATCACGCAATGATCCTGTTGCTGTCTCAAAAATAGCATCCAAAGTGTTGTGTGCAAGCCTTTTTTTAATGATTGCATCTTCACTAGTGCTTTTATTGTTAGTCTGCCTAGTTCCATCCTTGAATGCTGAAAAAGAAATAATTCTTGTTACTGCGTTGATAATTCCCGGATATACTTTTTTCCCTGATTGGCTCTTTCAGGGAATGGAAAGGATGAAGTATATCACCATAATGAGTTTTTTTTCGCGCTTAATATTTACAGTCTCTATTTTTTTGTTTATTAAGTCACCTGATGATTATGTATTGGAACCAGCAATACAGGCAATAGGACAGTTTTTGCCAGGTATATTATCTTTGATGTATGGTGTAAGAATATTTAAATTAAAGCTAAAATATGTGGGATTTAAGGAAACAATTTGTACATTAAAGGAGGGTTTTAATGTGTTTTTTACCCAGTTTATGCCAACTTTGTACAATCAAATGTCCATTGTTTTGTTAGGTTCTATGGTCGGTCAATCTGCCGTTGGAATTTTTTCTGCAGCTTATAAGTTTATTAATATCTCAGAACAGTTTGCTGCAGTCCTCTCAAGGACTTTTTTCCCTTTCCTAGCTCGTCGTATAGATAAACATCATATGTACGCCGTTATTTCTGGTTCTATAAGTTTATTAGTTAGTTTAGTTTTATTGTTAAGTGCAGATATAATAATAAAACTGTTTTTTACTGACGAATATGCAGAGTCTGTGTTTTTACTTCGGATTTTAGCTTTTGGACCGTTCTTTTTGTTCTTGCGGAATACATTTGGAGTGAACGGGTTAATTCTAATCAAGAAAGATAAATCTTATAGAAATATAGTTTTTATTTGTTCTGTAATAGGGTTTGTGCTTGCTCTTATCTCAATTCCGAAATGGGAAGGCGTTGGCGTTGCTATAACATTTATGGTATCGTGGGCGTTAATGGGGTTGTGTTCATATTTTAAATTTAATAAGTATAATAATGAAAAGAAATAAAGTAGCATTAGTTTTAGCATTTAAAGGAACAAATTATGGTATGCACCTTCAGGGTTATGCGACTCAGCAAATACTTGACTCGTGGGGTTACAATACCGAAATCATTGACTATAAAGTTAAAGGCATATACAATGGAGTGCCTATTCAGCGAGGTTTGTTTACTTTTTTGTGGAAGTCTTTTAATAATCGTTTTTTTAATCCAAAAAAGAGTGTCAACTGGACAAATGAGTATTCGAAAAACAATGAGTTGCGGCTCCAGGCGTCAGATAGGTTCAGAAAAACAATGCTTCATGACATTATATCTGTTGAGGGTATTATAGCGTTGAGAAACTATGCAGCAAATTGTGATTCTGTCCTTATAGGAAGTGATCAGTTGTGGATACCCGGTGTGGGGTTTGGAAACTTCTTGTCTTTGCGTTTTGTACCTGATGCGGTTAATAAGATTTCATATGCTACAAGTCTAGGTGTCTCAGAATATCCCAAGTACTGCTATCCCAGTTCAAAAAAAATGTGGTCGCGTATAGAACATCTTAGTACTCGAGAAGAGGAGGGTAAACGTATTATCAATACTATTTGTCCAAATAAACAGGTCCGTGTAGTTGTAGACCCAACTTATTTGCTGACTAAGGATGAGTGGCTAGATAGGATACCATTTGAAAAAAAAATAGAGGGAAAGTATTTACTGTGTTATTTTCTCGGCAATCAAGATAGTAGTAAATTCTGCGCAAGACGTTATGCCGATAAGCATGGCTTAAAGCTTGTTTCGATAGTTAGCAATGAGAGTATGTCTAATATTGATTTCTCATATTGTGATGAAGCCATACAAGGTGCCTCTGTTCAAGATTTCGTAAATCTTATTAGAGGTGCAGAGTGCTTGTTTACGGATTCTTTTCACGGGTTAGCATTTGGGGTAATTAATGAAAAGCAGTTTTACGTGTTTTATAGAAGGAGGGATGATGCTAAGCAGTCACGAAATTCTAGAATTGACAATATTCTTCGAACTTGGAATCTGTCTGAAAGACTCATAACTGACGAAGATAGAACTTGGAGTAATGACTATCCTGTAATCGATTATAAATCGGTTTCAAAAACCTTGAGCGTTTTGCGAGCGGAGTCTTTAGAATGGTTGCGCAATGCTCTGTTAAACAAATAATTATGGATTATACCTTTATAAAAAGCAAACGGCCCGATAATTGTTGTGGATGTGAAGCGTGCTCGTACGTTTGTCCCAAACATATTATTATGATGCAGGAAGATCATGAGGGCTTTGTGTATCCTGTGGTTACTGATGAGACTAAGTGTATAAGTTGTGGAGGATGTGAAAAAATATGTCCGGCAACTAATCCTACACAAGCAGATGATAGTATAAAGTCATTTTGCTCTGGTCATCTTTGTTCAGATGATGATATTCGTGCTAGTGCTTCTGGTGGGCTTGCTACTGCAATCTCTAGAAGTTTTATAGAAAGATTTGGTGGTGTTGTATATGGTGTAGCATATTCTGCGGATTGTCAGCTAATTTGCTATGAAAAAGCAAGCACTATACAAGATTTAGAAAGATTCAGAGGCTCAAAATATGCTCAAGCGCGAAAATCCAATGATGGTTCGTCCTTGTTTATGGGGGGAAAAATTTACAAGTCTGTACTTCGTGATCTCAAACAAGGAGTCCCCGTTTTGTTCATAGGTTTACCCTGTGAAATAGCAGCTTTGACTAATATTACCAAGCATCGATTTGAAAATTTGTTCACAATAGAACTCGTTTGTCATGGACCTACGTCTCAAAAGGTACATCGTGACTTTTTAAAAGAATTAGAGGAAGAAAATGGATCTAGTATATCCTCTTTTTCCGTTCGTTTTAAAAACGTCGGATGGAAACCCTATTACATCAAGGCTGTATTTGCTGATAATGCAGTAAGTGATTATTTAACTACTTTTCATGAATCTGCCTATGGAATAGCCTTTCGTTACCTCAAACGTCCTTCCTGTGCGAAATGTAATTTTAAGTTGGGTAACTCATCGGCTGGATTGCAGGCAGACATAACCGTTGGAGATTTTCATTACGCGAGTCCTTCTCTTGAAGCATGGAATAAATGGGGAAGTTCTGTCGGGTATATTCATTCTGACAAGGGTATTCAACTAGTTAAGTTAGCAGAGGAATCTTTTGATTTCTATGAAACAAATCCTATTTACGCACTAAAAAGTTCATATGCGTTAGCTCATGCTGTAAAAAGTCATATTAATAGGGCTCTATTTTCTAAGAGATTTGTAACGCTAGGTTTGAATTTGGCGTCTTCGCATTATACTGTAAAAGCTATTGATCGGTATTTGAATGTGAAACATCATTTTTTTCGTAGTTTAGTAATTTTGCGTAATATGCTAAGAAAATGTCTGTGATAAGAAATTGTAAAATAAACTTTGTGGATATGCTGTGTGTTTATTTGTTTATGTACACAGCCTTATTCATGGTTGACAATTCAACACTTAACCAACAGTTTTTGTGGATCGCTGTCCCATTGATGTTTGTGTATGCTTTTTATAAACGTACTCTCGAAGGTATTTCCCTTGATATTTATGAAAAAAGATTGTTGAGCCTATTTCTCTGGATGACTTTTACAATAATAGTCTCTATAGATTATTCAGCCTCGTTTACTGAACTAAAAATATGTTGGGGTGCTTTTGTTATGATCTTTGTGATCAGGTATTTGATGAGTAGAAAGAACACTATTGGTTTTATGTACTTTGTATATGTTCTATACTTGCTTGATTTGTTAATATATGCACAAAATCATTTTGTGGATGTAGATATAACTTCTCAAAGAGCTGGCGATGAAACTGTAAACGCTAATTTGTATGGTTATGTCCTCTTTTTTTTCAACACATCTGTTTTTTTCTTAGGTGAATTAAATCGGGGCATCCTCAAGAGGTTTTTTAGGGTATTGTATTTTTCAGTAGTACCTATTAGTATTTATTTAGGACTACTGACAGCCTCAAGGCAAATAATGATGATAAACATACCCTTCTTTGTTATGCTTTGTTGTATTCGATACCGCTTGTTAAATAGTAAAAATCTATTAGTGGCTGTAGTCATTTGTTTATCGTTATTGTTCTTGTACGGAGATTACCTTCTGGACCTTTACAATAATAGCTTGCTAAAAGCTAGAGCCGAGGGGGCGATAGAAGAGGATAATCGATTCTTTTTATTAAAAAATGCGATAGTTGTCGGCATTAATCATCCTATTTTTGGAGTTGGTCCTAATTGTTTCGCGGTCATTAATCACGGTATGTCTCATAATTCGTACGCCGAGATCTTTGCTAACGCAGGAATTCCGGGATTATTGATGTATACTTGTTTGTTAGGCGTATTTATTAGGAGGCAGTTTATTCGTTATAGACAAACAAAGGACTCTATAATTTTAGTATTTTTTGTGTTTGGAATTATTTATGCTTTCTATAATTTCTTTTATGTGTTCTATAGATCTCCATGGCTTATAATGTTCTTTGTTATTGTGGCCACCCATAGTGAATTGTATTATAAAAAATGTATGCATTTATCTAAGTTGGATATTTGACAAAGATTTTAGAGGTTTAATGGCTTTCAGACGAAATAGCACATTGTCTTTTGTGCCTATTTTTGATCAAGAGTAATCTTTATGCTCACTAAGAATATATATAAATGTTCTTTGTGTCTTTTTTCAAACGAGAGCGATATTGCCCAATGATAGTGCGAAAAGTATATACTTGGGTTATGAATCGCCTTTATTAAGTTAGAAGACTTTTCTGACGTTTTTAAAGCGAAAATATATAGATTAAGTCTTTGTGGTGTTTTTAGATTAATAGTATAAGTACTTGTAATATTTTGCAAAAATGAAACCAAAGGTAATAATTCTTTATAACAGACTTTTCCATTATCGTATCCCCATTTGGAACATATTAGCCCAGTGGTGTGATTTGACGGTGACTTACACAGAGGGTGGAGAGGAAGTAAAAGCAGATTGCGTCAATTTCAAAATTAAATATCTTCCATCAATGTATGGCAAAAGTCGTTTTGTAATTCAAAAAGCTAACATAAGAAGATTGGCAAAAAACTACGATGTAGTCATTGCGTATGGAGATATCTCATGGTTGAAGTTTTCTACACTTCCTTGGTTTAATAGTCAAAAAGTCATATTTTGGACATTAGGGGTTTCTGCGTCATATGACTCTGGGTACGATAAGAAAAAAACTTGGGATAAGGTGCGTGCTTTCTTTTATAGGCAAGCGGATGCAATGGTATTCTATTCCAAGCACCCTATTGATAAGTATGAAAAGATGGGAATTCCAAGAGAAAGAATGTTTGAAGCACCTAATACGGTTGCGGTAGAGACATTGGCAGAAAACCCGATTAAAGATTCTTTGTTGTTTATCGGCACTTTGTATCGTCAAAAAGGCATTCAGTTTTTGCTTGATGCGTATAAAAATAACAAATCTAATCCTAATCTTGTGCCATTGAATATCATTGGTAAAGGTCCTGATTCTGACGCTATTGATCGTTGGATCAAGGATAACGGTATGCAGGAGATTATCAAAATGCATGGAGCAATTTATGATGATCACGAAAAGGCTAATTATTTTGCCAGAGCTTACGCTTGTATCTCGCCTTTGCAGGCTGGTTTGTCTGTTTTGGAAAGTATGGGATATGGTGTACCTTTTGTTACCGTTAAAGATGCTATTACTGGTGGAGAATCATTTAATATTCATAACAATGTAGATGGTGTTGTAATGAACTCTGTGGAAGAACTCTCTACTGTTGTAGCTGATATTTTTAATAATAAGCGGAAATATATCGAATATGGCAAAAATGCAAAGTCATTTTATGATAATAATCGTACACCTCAACATATGGCTGCGGGATTGTGGCGTGCCATACAATATGTTCTTAGTAAATGATGTTTCCAATAGCACATTATATAAAGGGGATGGTGAAAAACCTCTTTAATCCCCGAATCTCGAATTTTTCTTTTGTCTCTGCTAATGCCGACGTCGATAAATCGGCCTATATCTATCGTGGAGTAAAGGCTAAGAGAGCAAAAATCGGGGCATATTCTTATATAGCTGCCAATACTGACATAGAGAATGCGGAGATAGGCAAGTTTTGTTCGATTGCTGATCATTGTCGCATTGGAATGAGTAGTCATTCGATGCAGTGTGTTTCTACGTCTCCGATTTTCACGCAGAAGATCAATGCGCTTCAGGAAAGTTGGGTAGAAAACGAGGTCTTTACACACAAGTCCGAGGATGAGCGTGTTTTTATTGGCAACGATGTGTGGGTTGGTTCTCATGCACTTGTCAAAGGAGGAGTACATATAGGAAATGGTGCTTGCGTTGCTGCAGGAGCAGTGGTTGTCAAGGATGTTCCCCCGTACGCTATAGTTGGTGGTGTGCCAGCCAAGGTGATTCGCTACCGTTTCTCGCCCGAGATTATTCAACGGCTCTTGGAATTGAAATGGTGGAATTGGGATGAGAAGAAGTTGAAAGACAATATCAGTTTCTTCCAGCGAGACAATATCAGTGTGGATGATGTGGTCAAGTTTGTTGAATAATATATGAAAATTACTAGTTTGCAATAATTTAACTTTATAATTAGGCCATCATGACATACTATCAAGTAGTTAATATGTAAGCACTCAAATTAGGGCTCAATTTTGAAAGGTGTAACTTTGCTGCCAAATTTTAAACATTGATTTATGTACAGCAGCGAAGATTTGGAACGATTCTATTTCCAGTACCAGACGGAGGCAATGCCGAAGGGCATCTCCATTGAACAGTTCTGTTCCCGTAATAAAGTACCTTATAACATATTCTACAAATGGTACAAGGATACACGCAACAAGAGTAAGCACTCAAATTAGGGCTCAATTTTGAAAGGTGTAACTTTGCTGCCAAATTTTAAACATTGATTTATGTACAGCAGCGAAGATTTGGAACGATTCTATTTCCAGTACCAGACGGAGGCAATGCCGAAGGGCATCTCCATTGAACAGTTCTGTTCCCGTAATAAAGTACCTTATAACATATTCTACAAATGGTACAAGGATACACGCAACAAGATTGTGGAAGTAAAGGTGGATGGTCTTCCGGCCTCTTGTCAAAAAGATCCGAAGGAAGAAGCTCATTTGCCGGAGCAATCCTCTACAGAGACGAAGCCCTCTTGTGTTCGTATCCTTGTGGAGTTGCGAATGACCAACGGATTGCATATCTCCCAGAAGAACCTAAACTATCAGGAGTTGAAGCGACTGATAGAGAAGTTGGAGGGCCTATGCTTAATGTAACAGGATTAAACAGTTTCTATTACCTCCGTGATTTCACCGACATGCGCTGCAAGCATAGCCGTGTGTTATCCATCATACGCGAGCAACTTCATCGTGAGCCCGATGATGGCGACGTGTTCATTGTCATGTCTCGTGATCGTCGTATTGTGCGGCTGTTCACGTATGACAACCGCTCATATAGTCTGTTTGAGAAGAAGTTTGTGGCGGGTCATCAGTTTATGAAAGTAGAGCGTGAAGGTAATGAACATGTCTATAGAATAGACTGGAGAGATGTCGCGCTGTTATTGGCAAATCCAATAGTTAAAACATTGAAAATCAAATAATTATGTCGCTGACTCATTCGTTTTTCTCATATATTTTTGCTACCTTTGTAGCTGAAAATCAGAGCATTACGGATGATCGAACTGCGACATATCATAGAACAAAAGCAAGAACTTCTGACGCGAGAATCAATCTCGCGTCCCGCTCTTGATTATAGCGAAGGTATGACAGCAGAAGAACAAAAACGTTATATCAACTATTTGGCTGAGCGAGTTCGTGAGGCTGATTTAGGTCTTCGTGCCCGTGATGCGGTACTTCAGGATTTTTTGGACAAGCAGAAGGAATATGATGCCCGCTTGTCAAAGCTTGATGCCGTGTTGTCAGAAATGCAAGATCTGAAGGATAGCTTGGCTTCCGAAATGAAGAAGCGTAAGGTCGCCGAACGGAAGGTGGATGACTTGAAGGCGAAGTTGAAGTTTGCCAACAAGAATCGCTTTGGTGACAAAATGAGCGGCTCCAAGAAAAAGCGTTCGGACGCAGAGTCTGATCGTACCCAGGACGAGGAGAATTTTGATGGTACGTCTTCGTCTCTGCCTGATGACTCGGTAGCCAATAAAAAACCAGAGGCGCCAGCCGCAGTAGCTCCTAAGGAGAAGAAGCCACGTGATTTGTCTAATCGTCCTGACACCTATAAAACCATGGGAGTTCAGGGAACGTCCAAGGAATATAAGTCGGACTTGTCCAAAGTCCCTGGACGTGTACTTGAGAAAAAGATGGTCCCTGTGTTCCATCTTGATGTAAGCATCGTCGAAGAACGTTTCGAGTTGGTTCACTATGTCGAGAAGGGCAAGAAACCCAAGTGGGGCTATTTCCCTGTAGTCGGTAATCCACAGATCGTTACAAAGTTTGACGGCACCAAGGTCACTCCTGAGTTTCTTCAAGCCATAGCATACGAGGTCTATGTGAAAAATGTTACTTTCGGCCTTCTTCATCGTTGGCTTACCGACTTGGGTATGCAGGTGTCTGCCAATACGCTCCGTAACTGGCTGAAGAAAGGCAAGAAGTATTTTGACGAGCTTGTCAAGGTACTGAAGGAAGTGGCGTTGGAGAAAGACTCTATAGTAAACTGTGACGAGACATGGTGCAAGGTCCGCAAGTACGACCATTACAAGAAATGTTATATTTGGGTATTGGTCAACAAGGCGGAACAGACAGTCATCTTCTTCTATGAGGATGGCTCGCGTGGTCGTGATGTGCTGACCAACTTTATCGGTGACGCCGAACTGAAGAGTGTCATGACTGACGGCTATAATGCCTATGTGTTTATTGGTGACGAGTTGAGCACCGTACAGAAAAGTCCTAATCTCAAGAAAGCCATACACCAAGTCTGCATGGCTCATTGGAAAGCCAAGTTGGACAAGGCCCTGGAGCAAGCCGGTGATTTTCGAGCTCTTCCTTTTTTAAGAGGTGTGGATTTCTTTTATGGTAGGGAACACCAATACGACAAGGAAGGCCTTAGTCCAGAAGAAAGGGGTAAACGTCGTCAAGACCTTGAGTCAAAGGAAATGCTGATAATTGTTAGGCAACATCTTAAGATAGAGCTCGACAAAGACCCCTCTGAGACTACTCCTTACTTGAGGGCAGCGTTGAAGTATCTTGATAAGTTCTGGGACAACATCTTTGCTTTTCTAAAGGACGGCAGTCTTCCCATTGATAATAATCTGGCAGAGCGTGCGATTCGTCCTTTGACCACCCAGCGCAATGCCATGCTCCACTTCGGCAGCGACGAAGGGGTGGAGATGGCTGCTACTTATCATAGCATCATCAGTACGGTGAAGATGCAGGGACGGTCTGCATGGGAGTACCTCGGTAAGTTTTTTACTAAAAGTCTGATTAAGCGAATAGAATCAAACTTGTTTGAATTCTTGAGCGTGAAGACTTTATCTAAAATATTTAACGGTTGCAGGGATTTTTTCAGTATGCGACCAGACAAAATTGGATTGGCAATATGCCAATAGTTAAAAAGCAAGCGAAATTTTAACAACTCAATGTATAGGCACTTGCAAAAGTGCCTATACAAAGGGCTATGCCCTAAATTGAGCACTAACGCAACAAGATTGTGGAAGTAAAGGTGGATGGTCTTCCGTCCTCTTGTCAAAAAGACCCGAAGGAAGAAACTCATTTGCCGGAGCAATCCACGACAGAGGAGAAGAGCTCTTGTGTTCGTATCCTTGTGGAGTTGCGAATGACCAACGGATTGCATATCTCCCAGAAGAACCTAAACTATCAGGAGTTGAAGCGACTGATAGAGAAGTTGGAGGGCCTATGCTTAATGTAACAGGATTAAACAGTTTCTATTACCTCCGTGATTTCACCGACATGCGCTGCAAGCATAGCCGTGTGTTATCCATCATACGCGAACAACTTCATCGTGAGCCCGATGATGGCGACGTGTTCATCGTCATGTCTCGTAACCGTCGTATAGTGCGCCTGTTATGTATATCTTTGCTTTTCTAAAAGACGGCAGTCTTCCCATTGATAATAATCTGGCAGACCGTGCGATTCCTCCTTTGACTACACAGCGCAATGCTGTGCTCTACTTCGGTAGCGACGAAGGGGTGGAGATGGCAGCTACTTATCATAGCATCATCAGTACGGTGAAGATGCAAGGACGGTCCGCGTGGGAGCCCCTCGGTAAGTTTTTTACTAAAAGTCTGATTAAGCGAGCAGAATCACGCTTGTTTGAATTCTTGAGCGTGAAGACTTTATCCAAAAGTCTGATTAAGCGAATAGAATCAAGCTTGTTCGAATTCTTGAGCGTGAAGACTTTATCCAAAATATTTAACGGTTGCAGGGATTTTTTCAGCATGCGACCAGACCGAATTTTCGTGCAAATGAGTACAGAGCCAAACTTGTTTGAGCTATACCGAGTGCAGCCGAAAATCATGAAATAAATTGGATTGCCAATATGCCAACATTTTCGATAAGTGAGTACAATGAAAGCTTGCTTTCAAATTGTCGAGCGAAGAAAATGTATGTAATAGTTAAAAAACAAGCGAAATTTTAATAACTCAATATATAGGCACTTGCAAAAGTGCCTATACAAAGGGCTATGCCCTAAATTGAGCACTAACTCCAGTCCCTGTTTATAAGGGATTGGAAGCAATTGGGTGCTTACGATATATATATAAATAATTTAGAACGCTTACTTATTATGAGCATTGAAGACGCTATTAATCTAATTTTCAGTGGCAATTGCGTACTGTTTCTTGGTGCAGGTTATTCGTACCGAGCCGAAAATGTTATGGGAAACGGTATTCCTATGGCAAGCGAATTGTCCAAATTACTTGATGAGGAAAGTGGTGAAGACTCAGATTGGGATCTGAGCCTTGCAGCACAATCGTATATTGAAATCAAAGGTGAATACCAGATTGTGGAATTTCTTAAGAATACATTTAGAGTAGTAGGCGTAAATGAATGCCAAGAAGAGTTGGGAAAATATTCATGGAAGAGAGTATACACGACCAACTATGACGATGTTTTTGAATTTTCAGCCTTAAAAAACAAAAAGCGCTCAACTTCAATTACCCTAACTGATAGGTTGAGAGATTTCAAAAATAAGAATGGACTTGTTGTCCATCTTAATGGTAGTATTGCGAATCTTACTACACCACAGCTTTCAGCGGAGTTTAAACTTACAGATTCAAGTTATCTTACAACCGAATTTATGCAAAGCGAATGGATAACGCTCTTCCGTAATGATCTCGCTGATGCAGATGCAGTGTTCTTTATTGGATTTTCAGGTAAGTCTGACCTTGATATAAAACGTATCCTAATTGAAAACGACCAATTAAAAAATAAAACATTTTTCATCACTCAGAGTGGTGAAAAGAATGCGACAGTAAAAAGGTTGCAGCAATTTGGTTCTGTATGTCAGATTGGACGTGATTCTTTTGCTGACTTAATACGTCAACAAAAGATGTCATATGTGCCACCAGTTGTACAAATAGAGAGACCTCTGCTTTCTTTTAAGAAAGTAGTACTGCCTTCTTCGCGTCAGGAATTACATGATGAGAATATAAATCGGCTTTTTCTTTATGGTGAAGTTGATGATAAACTCTTATATTACAGCATTTATGAGCCAGAGCAATACCTGTATTACATAAAAAGAGACAAACTTGCATCCACTGTTTCTGAAATAGAAAATGGTCGTAAACATATATTAATTCACAGCGATGCTGGTAATGGCAAGACCTTGTTTCTTGAAGGTTTAAGCATGTTATTAGCAAAAGAAGATTATGCTGTTTATAAGTTCAATAAGTATTCAGCCCGAATGAATGATGAAGTAGAACGTATTTGCAGTATTAAGAATAAAAAAGTGGTGATAATATTGGAAAACTATGCCACTTATCCTGACATTGTAGATGCCATTAAGCTATATAGTACAGATCAAATAGTTATATTTAGCGAGCGTAGTGTGCGTAATGATTTGAAATACATGTCATTAGTTTCTACATTTGGTGATGATTTCTATTCTGTAGACTTAAACTATTTGAGTGATGATGAAATTGGCTTAATTGTAGAAATCTTCAATCATTATGGGCTTTGGCAGAAACTGTCAACTAGGCGAGAAGATGATAAAAGAAGTTATTTCATAACTAAGTGTAGTAATAGTTTACGTGGCATTCTGTTAGCTTTGTTTCGTTCTCCATCTATCAAGAATAAACTGTCTGAAATTATACATAGTATAAAAATCGAAACGAATTATTATGAAGCTGTTGTTGTTCTACTGAATATGGTATACAGTTTGGATCTTGATCTTGATATGTTGTCAGACGCATTAGGGGGAGGATACATGGGTGACTATTCATTTAGAAAAAGTCCTTTGATTAATGAATTTGTTGATTTCCAAAATCAGAATATAAAAGTCAAGTCTTCTATTTTGGCAGAAGTGTTGCTTTGGGATATCCTTGATGTCATGTCTTCAAAAAGTGTTATGGTTAAGATGTTTAAGAATTTCGATAAGAAACGTAATTTAAATCAGTATCATCGGGCATTACGACAATTATTGTCATACACAGCTTTGCAAGGGGTATTAAATAAACAAGATGATAACTTTAATCTTGCAATGAGGGGATTTTTTGAAGAAATTCGAGAAACAGGTTTTTGTAAGAACAATCCTCATTATTGGTTGCAATATGCTATTTGTAAACTTGATGAACATGAATACAATGCAGCAGGAATATATTTTGAGAATGCCTTTGCATATGCAAAAGCAAAAGATGGATTCGATTCTTATCAGATAAAGAACCATTACGCCCGATATTTGTTGGAGAATGCATCTAACAGCTCAGTTCTGTTAGATAATTATATGGAAATATTCAAAAATGCCCATTCTATTGTTATAGATCCTGTACATTTGCGTGAAAATAAATACTATTCGTTTAGAGTAGCTCGTAACTATCTTCCTTTCTATGAACAATATAAATCACGTATGAATTCACGTGAAAAGAAGTTTGTTAAGGATGCATGTTTGAAAGTGTTGCAAATGATAGAGAATTTTTATAGAGCCAATCCAAGATACATGGGAAGAAAAGATGTCAAAGAAGCCAAAAGCAATCTTAACCAAATTATAGGTGAGATTTGAGGATAGAAGAGGTTGATGGCAAGACAATTCTTGTAATTAAAATCACGGCAGGAGAACGCCGACCGTATAAGGTGCCAGACCGAATAACGGCAAAACAGCAGGAGAACATATTTTTTGATTGACATTCCTTGTAAGTTGGATTGCTTGGGAATACAAGTAGACAAAAATAACAAGAAAGAATGCAAGAAAGAATGCAAGAAAGAATGCAAGAAAGAATGCAAGAAAGAACTGTCTGATATTCAGGCTCTTATTTTAAAAATATTATATAGGGAAAATAAGACTACTATAGCAGATTTAGCAAGAAAGACCGGCCTTTCTGCAAGAAAGATTTCAAGCGAACTTAAGGCTTTGCGAGAAGATTTTCACGTTCTTAAACGTGAAGGAGGACGTAAGGAGGGTCATTGGGTAATAGGTGACTTTTAAGGTTCTTCCGGAAAATGGAGTGATTCGACGTGGACACATAGAAGACAACTT
>ENA-ORSB01001425-ORSB01001425.1-human-gut-metagenome-genome-assembly--contig:-NODE-1425-length-22423-cov-22.054229_pt1 | contig 22423 bp, 16 predicted proteins | sample MGYA00242180_ERZ509144 | MGnify/ENA primary metagenome ERZ509144 (study PRJEB26280, sample SAMEA2338661) | human gut metagenome | biome: human gut; feature: human-associated habitat; material: faeces...
GGAGATTCAGCCTAATTTTTTGTGCTGTCAAAAAGTTTTAGCGGACAGTAATAAATAAAAATGAACCAGAAATACCTAAAATGCTTAATTATTAGCGAAATTTTTTGTAAATATGATTTATAAGTGTAACTTTGCGACCAAGTGGTTACACAGACCACGAATTATAAACATCACATAATTATGTTCAAACATTTGAAGCAAACGTTTATCCGGGTATGCTTGGCTTTCGTTGCCATCGCAGCCCTGAATGTCGCTGCTCCTTCCTTGACATTTGCCCAGGAGGCCTCGGGGGGGGTAGTTGAAGGTATTATAGCCGATTCAAACGGGCCTGTTCCGGGAGCAGCCGTCATGATTCGGGACAAAGCCGGAGCGGTCATATCCGGTATCGACGGCGAGTACACCCTCTCCGGCCTTTCCAAGAACGACGTCATCGTAGTGTCCATTCTCGGATACAAAGACGCAGAGGCAGTCTGGACAGGACAGAAGACATTGAACTTCACACTTGTAGAGGCTACCGAATTCCTTGACGAAGTCGTAGTTACCGCACTCGGTATCAAGCGCGAAGAGAAGACACTTTCCTACAATGTGCAGAAAGTGAACGCTGACAAACTTACTACCGTAAAGGATGCGAACTTCGTGAATTCACTCGTCGGTAAGGTAGCCGGAGTGCAGATCAACTCAGGTGCCAGCGGCCCTGGAAGTACTACCCGTGTCGTAATGCGTGGTATGAAGTCTATCGAGAAGAACAACACTGTTCTTTATGTGATCGACGGTGTGCCTATGTACAACAAGAGCTTCGGCGGCTCCGGCGGTACCATGTCTTCAATGGTCAGCTCCGAGTCAGCTGCCGATATCAACCCTGAGGACATCGAGTCGGTGAACATGCTTACAGGCCCTTCGGCAGCAGCACTTTACGGTTCTGAGGCTGCCAACGGTGTAATAATCATAAACACCAAGAAAGGTGCAGAGGGCAAGACCAAGGTCACCATCAGCAACAGTACCACTTTCTCAAGGGCATACATGATGCCTGATATGCAGGACCGTTACGGCAAGAGCAGCGGTTACAGCTGTTGGGGTGCGCAGCTTCCTGATTCATACAGCTATGACCCTCGCAAGTTCTTCAACACAGGTACGGATGTCATCAACTCTGTTTCCCTTTCTACAGGCAATGCCAAGAACCAGACATACATCTCCGCTACCACCACCAACACCACCGGTATCGTTCCTGAAAGCAGTTACGACAGATACAACTTCACTGCACGCAACACCACCAAGTTCGCCAATGACAAACTCATCCTCGACTTAGGTGCAAGCTTTATTATCCAGAAAGACCACAACCTCGTTTCGCAGGGTACATATTTCAACCCGCTCCCTGGTCTTTACCTCTTCCCGAGAGGAGACGATTTCAATGAGGTGCGTCTCTATGAAAGATGGAACCCTGTTACAGGTGTCAAGACTCAGTACTGGCCATATTCTGAGGGCTCTCACAATATGCAGAACCCTTACTGGGTACAGAATCGCAACAACCGCGACATGAACAAGCGCCGTTATATGTACAATGCTTCTTTGCAGTACATTCCTTTCAAATGGCTGAACATCACAGGTCGTGCCCGTCTCGATGAGTCAACATATCGCCAGACTACTAAGTACTATGCTACAACATTGACAACATTTGCCGGTGAAAACGGTGGTTACATGTTGGACAACATGACTGACAGATCTTTCTACGGTGATATCATCGCAAACGTAGATAAGACATGGGGTGACTGGAGATTGATCGTCAATGCCGGTGCTTCTATCAACGATCAGAGATATGAGATGAACCGCGCTGCCGGTGACCTTATCCTGCCTAACCACTTTGCTACCAACAACCTGAATACAGCTGTAAACTACAAGGGTAATCAGGAAGGATGGCACGATCAGACACAGGCTGTCTTCGCATCAGTAGAAACAGGATGGAAGAACATGCTCTTCCTCACTCTCACCGGACGAAATGACTGGGCTTCTCAGCTCGCCTATACTGACAACAAGTCTTACTTCTACTGGTCAGCAGGTCTTTCTGCAGTTATCTCGAATATGGTAGAGATGCCTTCATGGCTTACTTTCATGAAGATGCGCGGATCTTACTCTCAGGTGGCTTCTCCATTTGACAGATTCCTCTCTAATCCTAGCTACAAGTACAACGACCAGACCCACAACTGGAGCAAGAGCGATACGTATCCTGCACACGACCTCAAACCTGAAGATACCAGATCTTGGGAACTCGGTCTCAATGTTCGTTTTCTTGAGAGCCTCTCTTTGGATGTGACTTACTATAGGTCAAATACCTATAACCAGACCATCTATGCTCCTCTTTCTGCATCTTCAGGATACAAGAACTTCGTGGCACAGACCGGTAACATCCAGAACCAGGGTGTTGAGCTCGCTCTCGGATATGACAACAAGTGGGGTGACTTCAGCTGGAGCAGCAACTTTACATATACATTCAACCAGAACAAGATCAAGGAACTCGCACATGGTATTCCTGACCCTATCACAGGCATTCCTGTTGACGTGACACAGATTGAGAAGGACTGGTTGGGCGCATCTAACGTTGCTCCTCAGGTTATTCTCCGTGAAGGCGGTTCACTTTCTGACATCTATATCAAACATAGAGTAGCCCGAGACCTTAACGGTAGTGTGGCTGTTGACAACAACGGTAATATCAAGGTTGAGGAAGTTGAAGCTTACAAGGCCGGTCAGCTCGCTCCTAAGGGTAACTTCGGATGGAGCAACACCTTCGGATTCAAGGGTGTTTCTCTCGGCGTAGTGCTTACTGCACGTGTAGGCGGTCTCGTTTACTCAGCTACCCAGGGTATCCTCGACTACTATGGAGTTTCAGAGGCTTCCGCTTCAATGCGTGATGCAGGCGGTATTCCTGTAAACTATGGTATGCTCGGAGCCAAAGACTACTATACCACAATCAGTACCTCACAGGGAGGTTATGATGCATTCTACCTCTACAGCGCTACCAACGTCCGTCTCCAGGAACTCGCATTGAACTATACCTTCCCTAAGAAGTGGTTCAATGACAAACTGAACCTTACTTTGGGTATTGTAGGACGTAACCTCGCCATGATTTACTGCAAGGCTCCGTTTGATCCGGAACTTTCAGCTGCTACAGGCAACAACTACTATCAGGGAGTTGACTATTTCATGCTTCCAAGCACAAGAAATTTCGGTTTCAATGTTAAACTCCAGTTCTAAAAACGAAGACAATTATGAACAAAATAACCAAAATTCTCGCTTTTTGCGCTATCCTCGGCGTACTTGGAGGATGTACAAAGAACTTCGAGAAATATAATACGGACCCGTATGCAATCAAGAGTTCTGATCCGTCGATTCTTATTCCGACGATGATGGAATCTCTTATGTACGTGCAGCAGAATGACTCTCAGATGATCGACCAGATGGTCGGCTCACTCGGTGGCTACTACACATTGTCCAACCGTTGGGGTGGTCAGAACTTCGATACTTTCAATGCATCTGATTCTTGGAATGCAATTCCTTATGAGACAATGTTCCTCGATATCTATGCCAACTATTTCGAGATTGAAAAATTCACAGGTGCTTCAGGTCACTATTATGCAATGGCCAACCTTCTCCGCGCAGCAGCTATGATGCGTGTCGCTGATATGTATGGTCCGATTCCTTACAGCAAGGTAACTGACGGTCAGATGTATGTGGCTTATGACAAGAACGAGGATGTTTACAAGAGCATCATCGAGGATCTTAACAGTGCTGCATCCGTACTTGCCGGCTATGCATCTGCATATCCTGACAAGAAGCCTTTGGCTGCCCAGGATCCTGTATTTGCCGGTGACTATGCAAAGTGGGCTAAACTCGCAAACTCTTACATCATGCGTGCAGCAATGCGTTCTGGCAATCAGGCGGCTTTTGTAGCTGCTTATGAATCTCCATTCGGATTTATTAATGTCAATGCAGACAACGCCATGATGGACCCTGCAGCTCAGCCGAACCCTTATCAGCTCGCAAGTGCATCCTGGGGTGACCTCAGAAGCGGTGCGTCTATCGTTGACTACATGAATGGTTATGAGGATCCGAGATGTCCGGCTTACTTCACCAAATCTACTGGCGGAAAATATATCGGAATGCGTTCAGGAAAGGGCGCTTTCGAGAAATCAGCAGTTCAGAGTTATTCTTTGCCTGCTTTCTCTGCAACCGACAAACTTCCTGTATTCGTAGCGGCTGAGTCACAGTTCCTTCTTGCAGAGGCTGTCCTCAAAGGCTGGATTTCAGGTAATGCCGGAGACTTCTATGAGCGTGGTATCAATCTTTCAATGGAACAGTGGGGCGTGGACAGCTATGATGCCTCTAACTACATAGGGGATGACACCAGCGTGCCTGATTCATATGAGAATGACCCTGTTGCAAGATTCCCTGACTACAGCAGAAAGACAAAGGTTACTGTCGCTTGGGACGAATCGGCATCGGCTGATATGAAACTCGAGAAGATCATCACCCAGAAGTGGATTGCCAACTATCCTATGGGTATCGAGGCTTGGACAGAGTACAGAAGAACAGGTTATCCTGAGCTTGCTCCTGTAATCGACAACCTCTCAAATGGTGTAATTACAGATAATGCACGTGGACTCCGCAGACTTCGTTACTCTTTCAACGAGAAAACATTGAATAAGGAAAATTATCCAGCAGCTGTCAGCATGCTCGGAGGCAAGGATGATGAGTCTGTAGATCTTTTCTGGGCTAAGAAGAACTAACATATAAAATTCGATAAACATGAAATTCAATATATTGAAAGCTGTCATTCCGGCACTCGCAGTATTTGCAGTTACCGGTTGTGATGACTGGACTACACCGGAACCTAAAGATTTCGATAGTCCGTTGACTGAAATCCTTAAGGATGATGCTTACTATGAGGCTCTCAGAGCTTATAAGGCAAGTGATCATTCTGTTTCATTCGGATGGTTCAGTGAATGGGGCGAGGGCGGTGTCGCTACTAACAACATGCTTCAGGCAGTTCCGGACTCAATGGATATCATTTCATTGTGGAACAATTCCCATCTTACTCCTACCAAGAAGGCTGACCTCGATTTCGTGACCAAGGTAAAGGGTACCAAGGTGCTTATCTGCTCTTTCGTACCGGAAGTAGGTTGCTTCTATTCTCCAGGTGAGCTTACAACTGTTCAGGAGCGTAGAGATTACTGGGGATGGAAAGACGGTGACGAAGAGGCTATCCATAACTCCATCATCAAATGGACAAAGACTATCGCTGACTCCCTGAACATCTATGGCTTCAGCGGTATCGACATCGACTATGAGCCGGGTGAGTATGGCGGAGCCCTCTGCCGTAATTCCCAGTACTTTACATGGTTCGTGGAGGAAATGGGCAAGTATATCGGACCTCAGTCAGGAACAGACAAGGTTTTCATCGTTGACGGATATTATACATCGATGCCTAATGCGGCTGAACTTATCAAATATTTCGACTACTTCGTAAATCAGGCTTATGCTACAACCAGCTTTGTGAGCCCTAATACTTCCAATAGCGCGAATGGTCTGGAGTCTCGTCTGAGAAGCACCATCTATGCTTTCTCCGGAGTGATGAGTGAGGAGGAGATTACCAAGAAACTTATTGTTACAGAGAACCTTGAAAGTGCTATTGACTGCTTGAACGGCGGTTTCTGGTGGTATGACAGTGATGGTTACAGATGGGACAAGAAGATTATGCCTTCTCTCGTCGGTTTTGCTGACTGGAAACCTTCAAACGGTTTCAGAAAGGGTGGATTCGGTGCATACCGTTTCAGTAACGAGAAGGTTAACAACCCTCCTTACAAATGGATGCGCAAGGCTATTCAGCAGCAGAATCCTGCTCCTGGCAAGCAAATTATCGAGAAACCGGCTGAATAGTATTGAAATTTTAAATTTGAACAACATGAAAAATATTTATAAATACGGTGCGCTTGCACTTATGGCCATGGCTGCGTGCAGCTGCAACGATGCGGAATATGGTGCGGCCGGAACTATGGGTGACAAGCTCGGAGTTCACGCATACCTCGTAGAGAGCAACTCTACTCCGGGTATTGCCAACAGTGTAGTAACCCTCGGTTCTACCGTTACCAATCTTGCCCTTACTCCATCATTGACCGACAAGGAAGATGCTGATGCTGAGTATCGTCTGGTAATCGACAAGGATGTCCTGACCCAGTTCAATGAATCAGAAGGTACCGGCTATGCGATCCTTCATGAAGAGTTGGTCAAATTCGAGTCAACAGTGAAGATTCCTGCGGGAAAGTGTTCTTCTGATCCGTTCATCATTTCAGTGGATCCGCTTCCACTGGCTATGCTTGGAACACCATATGCCCTTCCTCTCCGAATGGAAAAGGTTGCCGGCAATGCTGATGTTACAGGACGTACATCTTCTTATGTGTATGTGATTTCTTCTGAAATCGTAGATGATCTCCCTATGTTCAACGGCGCTTCAGGTCTTAGAACCGATGAAGCATTCAATATTCCTCAGTTCACTATCGAGATGCGTCTGCAGGTATCCAATACAGGAAACCGTAACAGAGACCTGTTCTTCTGCAATCCTGGCAGTGGTGAGTTCATGGCACGTTTCGAGGATCCTCAGAATGATCAGGATGGCGTGAAGGCTCACTCTTGGGCTCAGTTCCAGGGTATCGGCGACTACCTTAACCCTACAATCGCTATCGAGTCCAACAAGTGGCAGCACTATGCGGTTACCTTCGACGGAACTTATGTTTCAATCTATGTGAATGGTTCTTTCGCAGGAAGAAAGGAAATTGCGACAAAGGTTGTCAATGAAGGCCAGTTCCCTTATATGTCATTTATGGGAGTCGGCGGCAGCAATGGTACCTGGGCTCCTGGTGACAGCTGGTGGTGGGGCTGTAAAGTCATGACCAATGAAATCCGTGTTTGGGATGTGGCCAGAACTGCAGATCAGATTGCAAACAGCATCAAGTCTGTTGCTCCTGACAGCAAGGGTCTCGTAGGTTACTGGAGAATCAGCAGATCCAACTATGATGAGAGCACAAAACTCTTCAAGAACCTTGCAGGCGATCATCATCATTTGCATACGAACAAGACCTTTGAGTGGGTTGAGAACGTATCAAGTGAGGACCTCGCAACTCCTTGGAAGTAAGCTGACAATATAGTTTTACACTATAACATTCATAAGAGAAAGCCGACGGAATTCTGTTCCGCCGGCTTTTTTTTGCGTTCATTCAAATCAGGAATCTGATCTGAGATATTGTCCTGCAGGTTCTTAGAACTTGTCCATTACGGAGAAGATGGTCTCGCGGACAGCATCGATACTGCCTGTGCCGTCGATCTCCTCATACTTTCCGGCCTTCTTGTAGAAATCCACGAGAGGCTCGGTCTTTTCGTGATAAGTCTTGATCCTGTTGTTGATGGTCTCTTCCTTTGCATCATCAGCACGGCCTTCGATAGAAGCTCTGTGGCGGATTCTCTCCTTGATCATCTCGTCAGGAATCATGATGGAGATGACAGATGTTACGGCCTCATTGCCGGCAGCAAGCATCTTGTCCAGCGATTCAGCCTGTGCGATAGTACGCGGGAAACCGTCAAGAAGGAAACCGTTCACGCCCTTGACAGTCTTGAAAGCATTGTCTATCATGCCTTCCACTACTTCATCAGGAACCAGTGAGCCGGCATCGATAAGTGATTTGGCTTTCTTGCCGAGTTCTGTGCCCTCTGCTATTTCCTTGCGGAGGAGTTCGCCGGTTGAAAGGTGGCAAAGATTGTATTTCTCCACCATTGCGCTTGCCTGGGTGCCTTTTCCTGCTCCCGGAGGCCCGAAAAGAATGTAATATTTCATTGTATTCTCAATTGTTAGATATTCTACTCATCCAGGATATAGATGTCCTTGTAATTTCTTCCGAGTTCGTTGTAGTCAAGTCCGAATCCCACGATGAACCTGTTCGGAATCTCCATCGCCACATAGTCCAGCTTGACAGCCTTCTTGTAAACCTCAGGCTTGAGCAGCATCGTGCATATCTTGCAGTCAGTCGCGCCTTTTTCCTTGACAATGCGGTTTAAATCCACTATCGTGTTGCCTGTGTCCACGATATCTTCCACCACGATTACTCGTTTTCCCTTCACGCTGCCTGTCATGCCCATGACTTCGCGCACGTTGCCGGTGGACTGTGTGCCGTCGTATGAAGACAATTTCATGGAAATCAGTTCGCAGTCGAAATTCAGCCGCTTCATAAGCTCGGCCGTGAACATGATCGAGCCGTTAAGTATGCACAGGAGCACAGGTGGCTCGGTAAAACTGCTGTAGTCGGCATTGATCTTCTCTGCAACCTTGTCAATGGCTTTTTCGATTTCATCGTTTGAAATGAACGGCCTGAAGGTCTTGTCAAATAGGGTTATTCTTTCCATACCAGGTTTTTATGAATCATGTGCAAAAATAGCACATTTTTATCTTTTATGCTCGTTAATCTGAAAATAATTCCTATATTGCGTGTCACAAGCAAGGACTACGGACACGACGGCCGTCAAGTATGACTGTAAAATTCAGTGCGTATGAGACGAGGAGTGACCGTTGTTTTTTTTATGTCCCTGCTGTTGTCCTGTTTCCCGGCTTCAGTCCGTGCGGAAACCGGGCCGGCGGACCGGGCTGCAGATGAGAGAGTTATCCGGGCGATACTGTTCCTGACAGGAGCGCCGGACATCGAAACATTGTCAGAAGAAGAACTCGAAAAATGGTGGGACCTTGCCGAATCCCCGTTGCAGATAAATCTTGTCCCGCCCTCCGTCATCGAAAAATCAGGACTCATGTCAATGTACCAGGCGGCATCGTTTGCTCACTATCGTGCACACAGCGGTGACGTGCTCTCCTATTCGGAACTCGCCTCCATAGACGGATTCGGAGAGAGAGTGGCCGAAGCTCTCGCTCCCTTCATCTCGCTGGAATCATCTGCCCTTCCCGGCCGGAGCTCGGGGCTCAGACGCCGTCCGCGCAATTCATTGTCAGTCAATGTCTCAGGAAAGACTTCACTAGCCGATAGGAAGTCGGATGCAGTATGGGGATGGAACAGCCGTTACCGTATAGAGGCGAGCGGACGGTATGATGCAGGCATGGCGGTCAGGCGCGGATATGATGACCGTGGGGAGTGGCCTACGTCCGTAGCCGGATATTATATGGTATATGGCAGGAAGTCTCCGTGGAAGATGGCGATAGGGGATTACGCCCTGCGCTTCGGGCAGGGCCTGGCGCTGTGGAACGGATTCAGTATGACCGGAGTTCAGAATGTCCAGTCATTCTGGAAACGTCCTGCCGGACTGTCCCCGTCGAGAGCATTGTCACCCTCCTCGAGGCTAAGGGGCATAGCCGCGGAAGTGGATATCGGCAAGTTCATCGTGACCGTTTTTTCAGCGTCCGGGTGGCTGGCGGAACAGGATTTTTCTGGTGCTTCAGGGAAGAACCGGGGCTGGGATGTGCTTTCAGGAGGCAATGTGGCCTGGCGTTCCAGTCACGGCCAGGTCTCAGCTACTGCCTTCTGCAAGATCGGAAAAATGCCGGCCAAGACCACAGGAAACGGGTTTTCCATAGGGAAATCAGCTTTTCTGTCTCTATCCAAAGTCTCTGTCGATGCACGGTTCTGTCTGAAGGGAACGGAACTGTTCGCGGAGGCCGCATATGATATATGTGCAGTGAAACCTGCATTGACAGGAGGCGCGATGATTCCTGTCGGTGACAATTGGAATTTGGCGTTTTCCCTCAGATATATGACCGACGGCTACGATATGGCCTTCTGTGCGCCTGTGAGGACATGGTCAGGCAAAAAAGGTGAAGTCGGGGTATCCTCGGGAGTGAGTTTCAGGGAAATGGGGCTGACTGTGGATTTCGGGATGCGCCCGGACGGAGGCGACAGGCAGTGGAAGGCTCTGCTGTATGTGCCGTGCAAGGCGGGTGATAACGTCTCTATGGTGTTCAGGCTACAGGAACGTCTGAGAAATTACAGGCTGAAAAACAGGACAGATTTCAGAGGTGACCTGAACTGGAAATACGGCTTGTTTGGTACCGCGTTCCGGCTTAATGTGCTGAAAGGCAGGAAGATGGCGGGACTGCTGTATGTGGAGGAAGCGTATTATGGAAGAATCGGTGCGGTGTTCTTGCGTGGCACTGCGTTCATTGCGGACAACTGGGATGACCGGATATATTGCTACGAGAGAGATGCGCCAGGCTCGTTCAATGTCCCTGCGTATTACGGCAGGGGCTATGCGCTGTCGCTTGTGGCGCGGATGAAATGGCGTTTCCGCAGATCGGCTTTCAAGTCATATCTGCGGGCAGGATGGTCTTCCACACCGTGGAGTGATCCGGGCATGAAAAATTTCCGCCAGTCGAAGGCGGAAGTGAGAGTGCAGCTGATGTATGATTTTTAGTACTCTTTCAGGTAGCGCTGATGGGTAGGCAGAATCTGTCTGTACATTTCCAGCGTGCCTGCAGGAACGAATATCTTTTTCAACTTTCTGCAGCCGATGAAAGCATCTTCTCCGATGGCAACCAGACCTGCTGGCATGGTGATTTCCTTGAGTGATTCGCAGAAACTGAAAGCCTCGGAACCGATGACTTTAAGTCCCTTGTTCAGACGCACTTTTTCAAGTGAAAAACATTCGAAGAAGGCACGTTCTCCGATACTTGTCAGGTTTGCCGGAAATGCGGCGTTACGGAGTTCCCAGCAGCCGTAGAAGGCATTGTCACGGATGGTGAGCAGTGATTTCGGGAACTTTATGCTCGTAATCCACCCGCATTCCTTGAATGCGCCTGCTCCGATATGCTCGACGCTTGGTGGAAGGGTTATCTTGTCCAAAAATGAAACGCGGTCTTCTTCCGGGATGTCGCTGCCCAAGTGGTAGTCCTCAGCCATGTAGTCCTGAAATGAAAAGACATTGTCGCAGATGATCTGCACCCCGTCTCTGACTGTCACTTCGTCCGGGAAGTTCTCCGCGTCCAGAAGCTTGCGGCCGTCGGCACTGTAACTGCAGTTGAACTCACTGTCCCAGTCATCTGTGGCGAGGTCCTCCGCAGTCGCTTCCGTGCTGACTGCCAATGCTTTCAGAACCTCTTCCGGAAATATGTTTCTTTCGTCTTCTGTCATATGTTTGGGCGGCATACTTTTTAAAAGAAGCTGTTGGCAGCTTTTATCGTTTGCCAATCGCAAATGTAGTGAAATAAATTGCTAAATTCGCACTGCAATGCCAGATTTGGATAAAATATATGTCTCGGTCATACTCCCTCTCCGGTTGGAGTGGGAGCCCGTCTATCGTGTCCCTGAAGAGATTGCCGGAAGCGGTTCTGTCAATGTCGGGGACAGGGTGACAGTGCGTTTTGCGGCACGTCTGTATTCCGGCGTGGTCAGCGCTGTGAATGTGACTCCGGCCGCTCATATAAAGAAAGTGTTTCCGATAGTGTCTCTTGACAAGAATCTGGATCCCGTTTCTGTCAATGAACTGAAACTCTGGAGGTTTGTCGCTGATTATTATCTCTGCTCGGTCGGTGAGGTTTTCAAGGCGGCCTATCCTGCATTGAAAATCAACTTGGAAGAGTCCAGGGCAAGGGCTGCAGAGCGACGTCAGAGAAGCATTGACAAGAAAAAAGAAGCGCTGAAAGCACGCAGGGCGAAGCTGGAGGCGAGTCTGGAGCAGCGTCTTGCGAGGGCTGAGGCTGAAACCGGGCCGAAGGCGAAAGAGCGTCTGGAGGCTTCGGTGCAGCAGCTGCGGGAGAGGATAGCGGCATTGACAGAGGCTGTTTCTTCATTGGAAAGCGTCGGGACGCAGGCTGAGGCTGATGTTGAGGCTCCCGCTTCATCCGGCTTTTCGCTGAGCGCGGCACAGAAAGAGGCGTTGACGAGTATCCGGGACGGCTTTTCTTCCGGAAAGCCTGTGCTGCTGGATGGAGTCACGGGGTCCGGCAAGACGGAAATCTACATTTCACTTGCCCTGGATGCGATTTCGAAGGGCAGGAATGTGCTGTATATGGTGCCGGAAATCGCAGTGAGCCGACAGCTGGAAGAGCGTCTGAAACGCATTTTCGGAGATATGCTCCTGACGTTCCACTCCAAGGAGAGCTCCGCGTCTCGCGTGAATGTGGCCGAGGCGATGAAAAGCCGGCAATATGTGGTGCTCGGAACCCGCTCGTCGATATTTCTGCCGCACCATGATCTGGGAGTTGTGATAGTGGATGAGGAACACGATTCCTCTTATAAACAGGACGCGCCGGCTCCGCGTTACAATGGACGTGACACTGCATTGATGCTGGCCAAACTGAACCGCGCTGACGTAGTCTTGGGGTCGGCGACGCCTTCGTTGGAGTCTCTCTATAACTGCAAAACCGGGAAAATGGCATATGTGAGGCTTTCTGAACGGTATTTCGGGGCGGAAGATTCTGATGTGGAAATCATTGATACGATTGCTGAACGCCGGAAACGGGGCATGAAAGGCAGTTTTTCCTACAAGCTCATAGAGCGGATAAATGAGGTGCTTTCTGATGGCGGCCAGATTCTGCTGCTGAGGGCACGCAGGGCCTATTCGCCTGCTGTCCAATGTGTCAGCTGTGGTGATATTCCGAGATGTCCGCATTGCAATGTGCCGCTCAGCTACCATCGTCAGGAGGGGGTGCTGATGTGTCATTATTGCGGGTGGAGGACTCCGTTTGATGCCAAGTGCGGGAAGTGTGGCGGGGCATTGGAGCCGGTCGGCGCAGGAACTCAGAAAATAGAAGAGGAGGCGGCTGCATTGTTCCCGTCTGCAAGGATTGCCAGGCTGGACAGTGATACTGCATCTGCTGCAGGTCGGGAAAATGAGATTATCAGGGAGTTCTCCCGGAAGAAGATAGATATTCTTGTCGGCACTCAGATTATTGCCAAGGGGTTTGATTTCGACGGGTTGTCCATGGTGGCGGTCATCGGTGCGGATTCGCTTGTGGGGCAGCAGGATTTCAGGGCGGACGAGCGTTCCGTGCAGCTTCTGGAACAGTTCAGAGGACGTTGCGGAAGGCGTGGAGAGAAGGGCCTTTTCGTGATACAGACTGCCCAGCCTTCCCATCCTGTCTATAGAGTCTTTGCCCGCTCGGATGAGGATGGCGTCGATGTCAAGTCGCTGATGGACAATATGTTGAATGAGCGTTTCCAGTTCGGTTATCCGCCGTTTTCGAGAATCGTGAAGATTGTTGTCAAGGATACGGACGAGGGAAGACTGGACAGGATGTCGCTCGCATTGGCAGGAGCCTTGCGTTCCCGCTTCGGTGTACCTGTGGCAGGATTTGTGCAGGGGAGCAATGCCGGTATTACGGTTACAGGACCGTTTGCTCCGCCTGTGGACAAGCAGTCGGATTCCTTTATCCGTGATATCAGAGTGAGTTTGAGAAAGGACAAGTCATTGGCTTCCAACAAGTCGGCATTGGCTTCGACGGTTTCCTCTTTCGAGGCGCAGTATTCGTATGCCGGCCATGTTGCGCTGGACGTCGATCCGCTGTAGATGGGAAAAAGTTATCAACAGTTCGGCAGAGGAATGGAATAATTTACTAATTTTGTGAATTGTAGAACAATAACTCGATTTTCAATGGGAAAAGTCATTGCGATAGCTAATCAGAAAGGCGGTGTGGGAAAGACCACGACAGCGATTAACCTTGCCGCTTCATTGGCGGTTCTGGAGAAGAAGGTCCTCGTCATCGACGCGGATCCTCAGGCCAACACTACATCCGGACTGAATTTTTCTCCGGAGGATGACCGCAAAAGGACATTGTACGAAGTGCTGATCGGCAAGATCGGTATTTCTGATGCATTGATACAGACGGAGATAGCAAATCTCCAGATGGTCCCTTCCCATATTAACCTTGTCGGTGTGGAAATCGAGCTTCTTGAGGCTGATGACCGCGAGTCCATCATGAAGAAGGCGATAGCGCCGGTCAAGAATGACTATGACTACATAATCATTGACTGTTCACCTTCATTGGGCCTTATTACGGTGAATTCCCTTACTGCCGCGGATTCTGTGATTATTCCTGTGCAGCCGGAGTTCTTCGCATTGGAGGGTCTGGGCAAACTGCTCCAGACTATCAGGCTTGTGCAGAACGGGGTGAATCCGAAATTGACCATCGAAGGCTTCGTGGTGACGATGTTCGACGGCAGGACCAAGGTCCACACGCAGGTGCTGAATCAGTTGAAGGAACATTTTACGGATATGGTGTTCGATACCATAATCCAGAGAAATATACGTCTGAGCGAGGCTCCGTCGCATGGAAAGCCGATTATCCTGTATGATGTGATGAGCAACGGCACGTCGAACTATTTGAATCTCGCGAAGGAAGTATTGGAGAAAAACGAAAAATCTATAGGCGATGAGCAGTAAACAGAGAGGTTTGGGAAAAGGCCTGAGCGCATTGCTCGGGGATGCCGGGAATCTGGATTCTCTCAGGAGTCCGATAGGCTATGTGAACAAGGATGTCGTAGGTACTAAGGATCCGCAGGATACAGCGGACGTGTTGCGTATTCCGGTCAATATGATCGAACCGAATCCGTTCCAGCCTCGTATGTCTTTCGATCAGGATTCCCTTCAGGAACTTGCGGCTTCCATCAGGACTTTCGGTCTGATACAGCCGATAACGGTCAGGAAGAAATCCGCAGACAGATACCAGATCATAAGTGGTGAAAGGCGTTTCAAGGCCTGCCAGATTGCCGGTATGGACATGGTTCCTGCCTATATCCGCGATGCCAATGACCAGGGAATGCTGGAAATGGCGATTGTGGAGAATATCCAGAGGGAGAATCTCGACCCGATAGAGGTGGCGATGAGCTACCAGAGGCTTATAGACGAGTGCAGGCTTACTCAGGAGCAGATGGCTGACCGTGTCGGAAAGAAACGTGCGTCGGTGACCAACTATCTGAGGTTGCTCAAGCTGCCTGCAAAGGTGCAGCACGACCTGAAGGTGGGGCTGTTGAGTGTCGGTCATGCCAAGGTGCTTCTCGGTCTGGATGATGTGGTTCTGCAGGAGAAGTTGTGCGATTTCGTGATTAAGAACAGCCTTTCAGTGCGTCAGCTCGAGGATAAGATCAAGGAACTGCAGGCTCAGCAGCAGAATGAGGTCAAGCCTAAGAAGGAAGTGAATCTGCCTGATGAGTATTATCGGGTGCTTGAACATATCGGTAAGTTTTTCGACAAGAGCATCAGTCTGAAGAGGGCTGATTCGGGGAAAGGTACCATGACCATTCATTTCGACTCGGACGATGAAATCCGTCGTTTTCTCAAGGCTCTGGAAGATTCCAATATCTGATTCTGAACGGCCGATGTCAAGACGCATATTCCAGATATCATTATTGCTTGCAATTCTTTTCATTGCATTTCCTGACGGCGCCATGGCTCAGTTCCGTGAAGAGGCGTTCACTCAGAACTACAATGACCAGAATGATACGACCGCACGTGATTCTACGGATGCCGCCTTTACCTTCAAGGAGTTTTTCGGGGGTGTCTCGCATAAGCGTGACTGCCGTATAGGTGTGCTGTTTGCCGGTTCCACTGTCTTTGTGGGAACGCAGCAGATGTACAACAAGCAGTACTGGAAGTTGCCGGTCATCTACGGAGGCATGGCTGCGACTGCCGGTGCCGGCATATATTATCGCCATAAGTTCAACAAGGAGGGCGGCAATACGAACCGTACTGTCAGCAATTTGTGCTTTCTCGGCACGGGGCTGATATATTGGGGCGCGTTGCTCGACGGTGTATATAACTATAAGAAAGATACTTATCCTCAGTCCGGGAAGGCTACCCTGTATTCGGCGCTTCTTCCGGGACTCGGACAGGCGTATAACGGGGAATACTGGAAGATTCCGATTTATTATACGGGCTTGATGTGCTCGGCGCATTTCCTGGTTACGAACAATACCAATTACCTGAGATACAAGAGGATATATAATCAGGCTACTGCGGTGAATTCTACGTATGACGGACCTGTCTCCGCTTCTACGGCGAAGTATTACCGCGATGTGTTCAGGCGCTACAGGGATTATTCCGTGGTGGCGCTGTTGGGCTTCTATCTTCTGCAGATTATTGATGCCAATGTCTTTGCATATATGCAGGACTTTGAGCTGAGTGATGATATTTCCATGAATGTGTCGCCTACGGTCATCTCTCCGGATATGGGTTATGCCATAAATACAGGAGGAGGTTCCGGTGGTATCGGTTCTTATTACGGTGGAGGCCCGAATGCATTCGGTTTGAGTGTGGGATTCAGGTTCTGATGTGGTTGATGTCTTTTATTCTTTAGATGAAAATGAAAATATATAAAGTTCTGATTGCCGCGTTGGCAGTGTTTTCGGTGTGTCTTGATGGGGATTTGAATGCTCAGGAGAGGTCCGGGCGAAAATTGTTCGGAAGGAAGAATCCCACGAAAAAGGAGCTGGTTCAGGAGAATCAGAGGATGAGGTCAATGATAGATTCTCTTATGCTGGAGCTGCAGGCGCTGGAGGATACGGCTTACGTGGAAGAGGAATATGTGGAAGAGGGCAAGTCTTATTCGTTGCTTGACGGCGTGGCTCCTGAGACTTATTCTCAAGAAGTTACTGACAGCCTCCTGAATATCTGGTATCTTCACAGGCAGGCAAAGAACTGTATGGAAGGCGTCTTCGATATGGATTCTGTCCATTTTACTTCCAATGTCCCGGACAAGGTGCTGCTGGAGCGTCTCTCCAAGATGAATTCGTATATCACATTGCCTTTCAATGAGACTGTGAAGAACTACATGCTTCTCTATGCGGAGAAGATGCCGACCAAGATGGCCCACATGCTGGCTTTGGCAAGTTACTATTTCCCGATATTCGAGGAGACATTGTCCAGGTACGGGATGCCGATTGAGCTGAAATATATGGCGGTAATCGAGTCTGCGCTCAATCCTGTGGCGGTTTCAAGGGCCGGTGCGAAGGGTATGTGGCAGTTCATGTACACGACGGCAAGAAACTATGGCCTGGAGATAAATTCGTATGTGGACGAGCGTCTGGACCCGTTCAAGGCGGTGGATGCGGCTGCGAGGTATATGTATGATTCCTACAGGATATTCGGTGACTGGAATTTGGCCATTTCATCGTACAACTGTGGCGCGGGCAATGTGAACAAGGCGATAAAGCGTTGTGGCGGCAACAAGGATTTCTGGTCGGTGTATGAGTATCTTCCTCGTGAGACAAGGGGATATGTTCCGGCGTTCGTTGGTGCCATGTATGCGTTTACATATTACAAGGAGCATGGCATTACGCCTGACCCGGTGCAGATGCCGGCACATCTGGATACTTTCCAGATCAGCAGGATGCTTCATTTCCAGCAGATTCAGGACCTGACCGGCATTTCTGTCCAGGAACTCCGTGACCTGAATCCGCAGTATGTGCACGACATCATTCCTGGTAACATGAAGACCTATATTCTCCGTCTGCCTTTCAAGTATTCGGGGAAGTTCATAGAGGTTGAGGATTCTGTATATACCCACAGGGCCAAGGAACTGTTCAATCCTGCTACGCTTCAGAATATCGCTTCTTCAAGTAACGGCAACCGTATTACATACAGGGTGAAGAGCGGTGATTATTTGGGCAGGATTGCTTCAAGATATCACGTATCCGTAGCTCAGCTCAAGAAATGGAATCATCTGAGGAGCAATAACCTGCGCGTCGGACAGATTCTGGTGATCTACGGCAGGGGAGGCGGTCCTGTCTCAAATGCAGGTTCAGCGGCTGCGAAGTCGTCTGCCGGGGCTTCAGCGAAATCCGATGTATCCGGTTCGGCTAGTGCTTCTGGCTCCAAGTCGGGTTCATCGACTGGCTCCAAGTCTGGTTCGTCAGGTGTAGTAGGTGCCTCTGGTTCAAAGGCCGCATCGTCTGGCGCCGGCTCAACGAAGTCCCGCTCTGCGGGGACCAAGGCCGCATCATCCGCAGCCGCTGCGGGCTCCTACACCATCTATACGGTGAAGGCCGGTGATACGCTCTACAGCATCGCCAAGGCATATCCGGGAGTGAGTGCGAAAGACATCATGAAGTTCAATGGTATTTCGACCAATATCTGGCCTGGAATGAAGATAAAAATTCCTAAACTGTAGCATCTGCGTATCTTCTTGCAGTTCAATGTTTTCGGTCTTGGATGTGAAAATGTTGATGAAAAATAGGCCAAAAAGTGCAAAATAAATTTGCAGTGTAAGGAAAAATACCTATCTTTGTAATCCCAAATGAAACGAGCAGCACTTCAGTTGCCGATTTCAGAAAGGAAAAATAATGGTGCCATAGCTCAGTTGGTAGAGCAAAGGACTGAAAATCCTTGTGTCCCTAGTTCGATTCTCGGTGGCACCACACGAAAATCAGAGAGTTGCAGAGTTGCGGCTCTCTTTTTTGTTGTGCAAAAAGGTTGAAAATGACTGGAAAATGGGGCTTTGTTTTCTCCAATGTTTTAACCAAAATGACAACAGTAGATGTGGTTTGCTATAAGTACAAACCATTGAAGAATGGAGAATTACCTCTCAAAATTAAAGTATGCAAAGACAGAAAGACAAGGTATATCAACCTTGGTGTTTCTACCAAACCTGAAAACTGGGACTTTGAGAACAACAGGCCAAAGGAAACCTGCCCTGACAAAGAAATGCTTGAAAGCCTTATATCTAAGAATATAAGTGAGGTCAGAAGCAAGATTGTGGAACTGAAGACTGAAAAAATGGACTTTACTGCAACTACCCTGATAGAGAAAGTCCAGAACAGGAAGAAGCCAGTGACTGTAGGAGCTGTGTTCAAGGAAGAGATTGAATCATTGAGGGGTGCAGGTAGGGATGGATATGCTGATTCTATAGAGCAGGTGTATAACTCCCTAATCAAGTTCAACAAGCACCTTGACCTGCCTTTTTCAGATATTGATATAATATGGCTGAAAAGATATGAAGCATGGCTCAGGAAGAAGAAACTGGCTGAAAATACCATTGGCATAAGGTTCAGGACTTTAAGGAGAATATACAATATTGCCTTGGAAAAGAAGATAGTCAAGCAAGAGTTGTATCCTTTCAAGGCATTTGGAGTGGCAAGGCTTCATCAGGAGACCCTAAAGAGGGCTATAAAAAAGGATGATGTATATAAAATCTTCAACTATCCAACTGAAAAGAAAGGCTATTACTATCAGTTAGCCATTGACCTGTTCAAGTTTTCCTACTTTATGGCTGGAATCAACTTTGCTGATATGGCATACCTGACCAAGAAAAACATAATGGATGGCCAACTTGTCTATTATAGGCGAAAGACCAAGAAACTAATCAAACTCCCTTTGCAGAAAGAAGCCATTGAAGTACTGAACAAGTATAGCAATAGCCCATACTTATTCCCTATCTTCTCATCTTTCCATAAGACAGTCCAGCAGCAGAAGAACAGGAGACATAAGGTCATTACAAAAGTAAATGATGCTCTGAAGTCCATAGGCAAGGAAGTTGGAGTAACAATAGATGTAACCACCTATGTTGCAAGACATTCCTATGCTACAGTCCTGAAGAAAGCCCATGTTTCAACATCAATTATAAGTGAATCCCTGGGGCATAGTTCAGAAAAAGTCACCCAAAACTATCTTGACAGGTTTGAAAATACCCAGATTGAAGAAGCAATGGAGAATCTTTGACAATTATCTTAATCCCCCAGAACCAAATTAATATTGGTTGTAGGGGGGATTACTTTATCAATAGGTCAAAATCTTTCTTATCTTTACACACTAATCCATATAATATATTTTATACTTTAGTGTGATAAATTATGGGAATATTTGATAAAGCCTCCTATGATTCACTTGAAGAAAGTGATAATACAATTACTAATGTAGAGTCAGTAAAGAAAACCAAAAAGAAAAGGAAGTCATTGTTTGACATAGGAACAGATGACAATAATGTTCCATATAAGAAACAGCAGGAAGTCTTTGAAAATAACCTGTCTGTAAAAACAGGTAGACATACAACAGTCAATTGTGATGAAAGCATCAAACACATATCAGAGAAATTGTCTGAGACTCCAAGTGGAATCATAGAGTGCAAAGTTCCTGAAATAGGACTGATTGACCTTGAATGCAATGCTGAAAGGCACTCTATCATATTATTGCCTACAAAGGAAGAAGCCAAATCAGTAGCAAGGAAAAACAAATGTGCCAAATACATAGGCAGTAGGCATCCAGCATTAAAGGAAAAAGGCAAACCTAAAGCAGAAGAGATTAAAGATGGTCAATATCTTAAACTCCTTGCAACTCCTGATACTATCCAGAAACTGTGTGAAAAGATGTCTGAAATAGAGTTTTTCTTTATGATTTACAGAATGGATGAACTCTTCAGCCTGTTTCTCTGGTTCTGCATAAACAGTATCTACTTCCGGATATATATGACCTGTACCTTAGTTTTCCAAAAGAAAGAAGATGTATATATACAGCAGACAGCAATGCTTTCTCCAACTCCAAATTTAAGAATGAAGATATAACAAAAATCAACTGGCACTATCAGCCCAAATGGGAAATAGATGTAAAGCCATGCAGTAACATCATAGGTGTCCTTAAAAGGCAGATAGAAGCACTCCCTAAAGAAGACAATATTGCAGTAGTATATTACTCAGTGGCACAATGCAGGCTCTCCATACTCAACCTTGATGAAGAACTGCAAAAAGACTGTGCTATATACTGTTCAGAGAAAGCAAAGGAAGAAGCAGGGGAGTTCTATTCCAATACTGAGGATTGCAGTAGAAGAATATGCTTCATAGCCAGTCAATGGAATCTTATGAAAGTGAAAAGAAGCAGCCATTTAATCATGGTGTCAGATGTGTCAGGAGGAAGCACTCTGCTTTCTGTCAGACAGATAATTGACTTGCATGATAAAAGTATGAGCAACCTTTCAATTATAAGTCCAACATTGGTGCATAATGTCTTTGATAATGGCAAGGTCAGGAGCACATGGGAAAGAAGCATAAGTGGAGTTGTGAGCAAGGCTGAAAGCATGGCAATCCTGATGAATGAAACCGAACTTCTCAAACAAAAGGAAGACAGTCTACAGAGGCTGTTTGGAAGAGTACAGACTATACTTGAAAAGGAAAAAGGAATAGTGCCAGGAAGATTCTCTCCAATAAGGCTATTATCAAGTCATGAAGTAAATAATGGGATAAAGAAATACAGTGCTGCTTATATGAAGATAGATAGTCTTAAATTGAGGACAAACCTGCTCTCCAAATACTACAGCAAGACTGATTCTCTTGCCAAAGAACTTGACAAGTATGTAAATGTCAATCTGTTGAAAGAAGATAAAACTCCTGTAGATGAAAGACAGGTAGAGATTGCATCAAAAGAAAAGGCATCAGTCCAAGATAGAAGAAAATATGTAAGAGAAAGCGTCATTAATGCCCTGCCTGATATTTTCAAGAATAATGACAATCCTGAAGAAATCTTATTGAAATTAATAAAAGAAACTTCTAACAGTGATGAAAGAACATTAATTCAGGAGGTTCTAAGACTTTACAGGTATCTTGATATTAACTCTCTTGCTAAAGAACTAAAATCCCTTAAAGTAGGAAACAAGACTGGCTTCAAGAACCTGAACAACAGGATAATGGTCTGGGCACTTGAAGAAGAACATCCATTGAAAGTAGATGTACACAATACCTTTGAGATTGGTAAAATCTATACCAATGAAGAGATTAATAAGAAACTATCTCCAATAGTAAAGTACCATTTCAATAGGGATTTCATCAAGGAGAAAGAGAATAAGGACAAGGCTTCACATAAAGGTCCTAAAGAAGAAACCAGTAAGACTAAAGACAGAAAACTTATAACCATATTCAAGTATTTCTTTGAGACAGAGAGGATAACAAGGAAAGGTTATCTCATAAAGGGCTATCCCTCATTTGGAGACACAGACAAAGTCAATGTGAAGAAAAGAAAGAGAATACATAAAGATGACAACAACCTGATGAGGTACTTCATGCTTTAGACTTGAATATTCCACATACATTACACACTAAAGTATATAATTTTACATTTAGATATTAGTGTGTAATAGCATCTGTTTTAGATTCTATCTGACAGCCAGAATAGCTGCATTAGATTGCAGAGTATAATGCTGGTGGTTATTGGCTTCTTCCATCAAAGAGTAAGGTTGGAAGACAAACAAGGATATGAAACTGTTTGTAACTCATTGATTTTCATAAAAATAATTAAGATTTTTCTTGCTTTTTCAAGAAATTTTTCCTATCTTTATACTTGTAAATCCAACAGATGCAGTTTCTTGCATCTGAAAACAAGAGTAGAAATCAGCTGTTCAAATTTGACCCTGTTCTAATTAGGAATTGTCGTTTAATGTTTTCAATCTGAGCGAAGCAGCAGACAATCCCTT